>BNJU01001619.1_pt1 | contig 40045 bp, 34 predicted proteins | sample 8539281 | NCBI WGS metagenome assembly BNJU01 (sample SAMD00202456, study PRJDB9452) | human saliva metagenome | isolation source: human saliva | place: Japan
TGTAGATAGAAGATAGGGAAGATATTGAGTAAATAGAAAAAAGTGATTGATGTTCCAAAACTTTTATTTTGCTCAAAGCAACAAAAGTGAAACTAATAATTTAAGACTATGATAAATGTAATAAGTTTTAAATAAGTATTATCATCACGCATAAAGTAATTATAATTTTGGAAAAATGTCTAAAGATGAATTTGCCGGGAAAAATCAAGTTTATACACATGATTATTCTTCATAAATTAACTGGAAAATGGATTTTACTGATATATAATTTTGTCATGTGAATGAAAATCAAATAATGAATTAATAAAATTAAATTAATACTATTAAAAAAGTTTTATAAAAAGTTATCATAATTCTAAAATTATGGGGGTTTTTACCCTTGCCATAAATAATTAATTTCACTTCTTTCGTTTTCATCAAAGCTGACAGCCTTTTGTAACATCGGCAAATGTTTATAAAAATCCCTGTAAACGGGTCAGCAATATCGCTTTCTTCTCATATTCTAAAAGTTTTAACTTTCCTGATTTTCTCCGTTTAAATGAATTAATATCTTTATATTGTTTCTCATTCAGTGATATAATCAGGGTAAATCTGAGTCTTCAAGGGTTCGAGAGTACGTTTGCATTCAGCGAGTAGAAATTCCTTCTCAATCTTTCACAGGGAGTTTCCGTGAGTGCACATGTTCCCAAGAACTTGCGCAGGCAAGAGTCAGTTAATTTTGTCTTGCAGAATTCTCATCTGCAGCCATTTAAAGACAGCCTCCAGCCATTGGAGAACGGCATATGTTTCCAAAGACTGACAAATAATGCTTTTTCATGCTCTGCTATTTTGTCGTTATCTCATAAAATCAAATTTTCTAATTTAAAATTATAAATCTTAAATATATATGAATTAGTGTTGGTGTTCTGTGGGTTCACCAACTTCAGCCTCTAAGCCATCTTTTGCTCATTTTAGCACTGCAATTTTCGCTCTTCTCAAGCACAGATGCCAAACTGACTAAATTCTTCAGGGTGCCAGCTCTCCAGTTTGAGAACCTTTCATATTTTTCAAAACTGCAGAAGTCCCCAGCCTTGATCCATTGTGCGTTTCGATGGTGAAATTCCTTCGCCTTTGAAATTTACATAGTCAATCAAATGGATATAAAGCCATTTGGCGAGTTGCAACACGGTAGGTGCTGACATTTCTCTTTATTTTGCAACTTTTAGCTTATCCGCGAGATCTTCGAGACGGTTGAAGAAATAAATTCAATTTACGCGTATCCTGCGTGCTGTAGAAAAGTAATCCAGTTCGGTAGTTCGGGATTATTATTTGTGTTTGGTCAAAACTCTTCTCGGCTTTTCAAAGAGTTAAATTTGTTATCTTTAATAATGGCAATTCAATATTTTGGTTATATAAATTCCACAGGTAGCGGAGAAAACTTTCTTCATTGCCTTTTCATGCTTTTGCTCTACCAAATAAAATATCTATCCCAGTGACAGAAAATTCTCTCCGCTATTCCAAACAACTTCAAGTCATTCTCGCAGCTTCATTTGAAAAGTACTTTTAGCCACAGTTAAGTTCTTCTAAAAATCGACAAATCTCGGTCTTTCACTCAAGGATTTTTGAGAGTATATCTCTTTCGTTGGTAATGAATATTTTGAGTTACGTTTATTTCACGGTTGAGGTTATCTGCCTTTGCTAGCAACAGCTCATTTCATTTTTCGTAACGGCGATAATCCAGATGTCAAAGGAAGCTATTGGTGCTCATGTGAAATAACGGTTTTCGTGAAATTCCTCCTTTTAGTAATTTATCATATTTTCAGGATTTTATAAAGCAGTTGTTTTCTTATTTTTTATTCAATGTGAACTTCTCCGCTTTTAGGCAGAACTATAGGAAAGTACCTGCTTTTGCTAATAAATATATTTACCAAGCTCTTCAGGTGGTTCCTACCTGTCTTTTTATTTTCTTCCAACATCAATTTTCAATGTTTTTATATTCACTGCAGCATTGTAATCTCTGTAATCCCCTAATTCTAACTCCACATTTATAACTTCTTTCTGATTTCTGGTTCTCTTTAATATTTCCACATCTACTGAGTTTTAATGAGCATTTATCTATCTTCAAATTGTTTCCTAAAAACATCAGTTGCTCAGCATTCTCAAAAACATTCCCCATCATTATCTCCTACTACTTTTCGCAAAATTTAATGCACGACTCATCCTCATATTCAAATCCTCAACAACCACAGCGTATAATCTTCAGACAATTTTTCGATAATTTATACATCTCTTCAGCATTTTTGACATACTCATACAGTTTGATATTTTCGCTTTTGCTGTATACCAATTTTAGAAATTCACTTTTCTTGATCAGTGTAATTTCTTTCAATTTTTCTTCCAACATCCTAAAATATGGATAATCAGCCTTTCGGTTTTCAGAACTGACAAATAATTCCAGACATTGAAAAATCAAGTCAGTACTTTATCACTATTACTGGCTACTTTTTGAATTTCTTTTCAGTCCAGTCAAAATAAACGTAATAATTTCATGCTATGTCGATGTTACCGACTTTATTTCTATAATTCTTTCTGTTCTCTATGGTATTTCAATTTACTCTATGTAAAATCGTATTTACCTTTCTCAATTCGTATTTGAATTATTCACACGATTTGTCGTATAACTTTTAACACTATTCTTTTTGGAATTTGAAACCTCCGAAACTGTCTTCTTTCTGAGAGTTCGTAAACAGTCGTTTTACATTCAATTGACATTTGAGGTGCAAGACTGTCCTACTTCTTTCAAAATTGATTTTCACTTTTTCAAAGCTGGCGGGTGTAATTATTTTATCCAGTTTCTTCATAAAATTTATTTCGCAGTGTACAAAATCGTATTTGTAGAGCAAAACGAACACATCAAAAGATCTGACAGTAATTCCTGCTGCTTATTTGGATGAAATTCTGTCTTTGAATCACTGATGTATTTCTTAATTCACCTCCTCTTTGATTTTGAATATCAGCTTTTAGTCGTTTCTGTGAGAGATTTTATCATTATTGATTTCTCTTCGATATTTTATACAAGTATTATCATAAGATTATCCTTTTTCAATTTTTTACAAAAAGCAATTCATCTACATGATCCAGAGACTTCTTTTCTTTAAATTTTTCAATTAAATTTCATGGAAAAAGCATTTGATATGATTAGGTTGAAATGTATAGTAAATTTATGATGGTGATGACTAGAATTGAAGATAGAGATACATGATTCAAGAGGTAACTGTGGAAGTTGGTTACTTAGAAGGTGGAGCAATGGAGAGCATCTGTACCATCAGGGCATCTACTGGGTGCGAGCAGTTAGATTGAGATGATAAATCTAGATGTTGGGACAAGGTGTGTACAAGCAGTAGAAAACGTAAACAAAGTGTCATGAACGCCAATCAGTTTGACGCTTTGTTCAGTAGCTATTATTCGTACAGTCGAGTTAGACGAACAAAGGTGATTAACGCAATCTTGGAGTTTCATTAGCAGTGGCTAAAGCAACAGCTAATCAATTAGATTGTATTTATACAGATACTTAGGTGAGTAAATGCTAAAATTACCAGTACCTGGTGAACATAACCAATGGAGGATCACATGGTCAGCTGTTGATTCAAATTCATGGTACAACCAATGGAGCTAAAACTTACAAAAGAAGCTTTAAGAATGGGATCTGAAATTTTCCACCACTTAAGGCTTAAAGCAAATGTGGAATTCTACTAACGGCAAAGGCAATTGGTGCATCTCTAGCATTAACGGTACAGAGGGCTTTGAATGTAATTTCTCAAGCTGTTGAAGCACTGGATAGGTAGGAAGAAGACGTTACATTACCCAATGGATGCCGCTTCATCTACAATTTGCTACTCAAACATGACGGATCTTACATATACATTAAAAGAGAAGGTGGGTTATGAAACTCTGATAAATGATCGATAATTACCATTTAAACTTCTAAATATCATCGTGTCAATCGAAGATGGATTAGCACAATGATAGGACGGATTCAAAATTAACTGACTATTGGAATAAAGTACAGTGGGAGATTTATTACTAATGTAAAGAATTAGCTGAAGGAATTGAAAGAATTCAATAATCTTAGTCAGTAAACCAAGTGGTGCTGCTTTAGAAACATTAGACGCTATCAGAAATGGCTAAAAAGCAGGATATACTGCAGTGATATCTCGATCAGGAGCTTCAGAAAGATACAATTGCTGATATCGCAGTTGCTACAAATACAGGACAGGTAAAACAGGGATCTGCTTCAGAACGAAATGCGATGACTTCAAACCATGGTATTGGGGAACAGAGTGGTTCAGATGAAGCTATTTACGAAGGTAAAAGCATTTATAATATTAAAATTAAAATAATAACGATTAGGTAAAATTAACGGTAAAATGTCTCTTTTGAAGGTAGTTAAAATACATTTAGAGATGTTTTAAATAAAGTGAAGCAATTTTGTGAGCGATATATAATATAGGAAAATAGTTAATAATTAATTTGGAAGCGCATAAAATGAAAAAAGTTGGAATTTATTTGTGCTGAGTGCTTTATCGTTTTCTTATTTCAAAATCTACAAAGCTGCAGACCAATTAATGGAATTTAGTGGCAATGAAATCATGGTATCAATATGGAATCAAAATTTTAACAAGTTAAAGGCAAATGTGAAAATACAAAGCTGGGTGGTAAAGAAGAACAAAACAACTGATGAAAAAATAAGCTAAGATTGAAGAAGCTTCAGGATCAAGCATTCAAGGCTCAATATGCTGAATTGACAATATAAAGCTATGCTTCAGCATTTGGATAAATTAATTCTTCAAAACAACAGTTGAAAATTTCGATGCTATTGAAAGTTTAAAGAAATCAATAAAAAATAAAAAATGATGAAAAGGAGATAGAAAAAATAATTTAATTCTACGTAGTAAAAATGAAAATTAGTGACATTGGGAGTAGTAGTATTAAGTAGCGTTTCATTCCAGCTCCTGCAAAGAAATGGATCAGTGAAAATGGTTTGGCTTGAAAATAATTAAACCAATTAATAATTGGAAGATAAAAAATTGAGAACAAGGCTCAAACGGTAGCTTCTTGAAATATTAAATATGCAGAAATACAATGGTGTTAGAAAAATTGCAGAGGTGGATCAAGTCAGACAGTAGCATAAAATTAAGCCAAACAAATATAAAATTTAAAAGCTCAATTAAAAAAAATTGCTGAAAACAACAGTGGTGAAACTTTGAATTAATTAAATCTTTAAGAAACTGTTTATAAAAATTGAAAAAAGTTTTTCGCTTAATAAACGAAATTAACTTACTATATAAAAGATACTTTTACAAGTTGTGAGCATTTTTTTAATGTAATTTAGTAATAATTATAAGTTGATTATGAAAATATTTTTTGGAGGAGATTGTTATGAAAAGGAAATAAATTAGGAATGTTACTAGTTTAGCTTCAAGTTATGGTCTATATCGAAAATTTCTGATTTATTTAAAGTATAATTTTCATCAGACTGGTTAGTATCTACGAACGTGATTTCTGGATATTTTTGCGATGGTTATTTTATTGAAAAATCTGTTTCAAACCATTAAAAATAAAAGAGATTTTATTAGATATTTTGTTGGGCTGGAATGTATTTTTGGAACAATATACATACTTTAAGACAATTAGTCAGCAATGTATTTCGACAATTTTACACCTTTCGTTTTTATATTTATTTATGGATATAAAATAAAGAAAATTCAGCATTTCAACGTTGATTTACTTTTTAAGCAATTTTGGGGTTATATAGCGACAAGGAAAGATCTCAGTTTGTCTGTTTCATGAAACATTATTGTATGAGACTCATTCTGGCGATTATGATTGCTTTTATTCAATTATCCAAAAACTTTGAAAAAATATGGAGTATAACGGTAGTTGGATAGAATGATTGTGGAAGCATAATTTCAAATATTCATCAATCTGCCGATAAGGGATAAATTAAAGTCATCATTCAATGCTATTGTAAATTTGAACATCTATTGCATGTTAATTTATATTGCCAGTTTAAACTGTTTCTTCTTCTCTTGCGAATTTAACAGCTTTTGGTATGCCTGCAATCTTGTCAGTAGTTATTTTGATTAGATTCTCATTTGTTAGTTAGTGGATTTATATTGGTTTTTTGTGCAATTTTCATTTTGGAGAAAAAAGATTGTAATATAAGATTTGTTATGGATTTTGAATTTAGTTAATTAATTAAAATTATCCGAAAAATTAGTGGTTCTAGTATTTCATTTAAATTATAACTTACAAATAATGACTTTAGCAGGGTCAAGACCCTTGTTTAAAAATATTATTTTGATTTGATATTAGAAATTAGATAGGATAGATGGTTCCTTGTTGTCTTATTTTAATGCTTCTCTTCCATCTTTTTTTAACTACTACATCTGTCTTGGTCTGACTCACTTATCAAAATAAAGCCCAGGTTCCGATGCGACCATGTTTATCAATTTGAAGCGAAGATAAATGAAGGCAATTCGTGAATTTCAACGCAATTCCATGTCCTAATCCGTGTCTTTGTATCCTTTTTCATTAAAGAAATTTCAACTATCAACCATCTGACATTACACCTTCTTTTATTGTTTCTATTCCAAGTAATTGAACTAGAACAATATTGTAAATTTCCTTGTGTCTGTGTGTGTTTCCTGTAAATAGTTCTTGTTATGTCTGGTACCTCCTTCATAATATGCTCCAAATCATTGTAATAAATTCTTCTTTGAATTTTTGTCAGAAACTCACTTAGGGCATAGCTGAACGGTAACCGCTGGCAAAGTATACGTGAACGGTCATCGCTCCTAATTTTCTTGTGTATTCCATATGAAAACTTCTTTTCAAACACCTTCTTATAATTTTAAAACTAAATACCCACATCATAATTCTAGCTTTTTATGAAGACGTTTCTTCATCAGATTTACCATCTTTCCATTATAAGTTATTTCCAGGAACTAATTCACTGAAAATATCTTTAATTGTCTGGTAAAAGCGAGATAAACGTTAATATCTTCAAATCTTTTAGTCCATTTCTTCTGTATTATCAACTGTCTGAAGCGAACAAAACTTCCACAAATTAGAGTATTTCAGTAACATGGTGGCTTGTGCTTTATATCTAAATGAAAAACGTTCCGTGCATATGAAACAACTCCAGTAGTCACAATCCAGTAAAACTATCGAATATTATAAATCTATGACAAATAATCACGTCAATATTCAGTTCATTTAAAATTCTTGATAATTTTTCAGTTCTTTTCATGTTTTCTCCCTCTTTTTTTTTTAGTAGAACTACTCCCACTTTGAAATTGACTTCTTGAAAGATATCTATTTCTATTAGCCAAATATATTTTACCAGCTCTGGTGATCCCTGCCCTGATGTACTAGTAGCTATACCATATAATAATTATTATTTCAGGTTATGATCTCCTCTGTGGAGACTTCTAGATAATGTGGTACTTTAAAGTGTAACATAAATTAGAAGTTTTTCTATTTATTTTTACTTTTCTTTTATTCACATTTAAATAGTGAACAATTATGAATTTTGGCAAAAAGTTAAATAACTAAACAATCTAAATATAATTTTTGTTTTTAAATGAGTTAGTAGTTTATAGTTATCTGAATTTGGTAAATAATTGAAAATGAAAATAAAAATAAAGTCTGTTCAATAGCAATTTTTTGTAACAAAGGTCAAGATCCCTTGCACAGAATATTTATTTTGTTAAATTTAGATGAACAAGTCTAATGACTATTTTTGTTTATAACGATTTATGATTTTGCGATTATTATCATAAAATTAAGAAGTTAATTAATTTATGTTATATCAACATGAATACATTTATTTCCATATATTTTACTTTTGATTTATCAATAGTAATTCTTGGAAGTGAAGTTTTCACGTTTTCCGTTGGCAAATTGAAATTTACGTACGCTAGTCCAATTTCCATTCTGAAGATCTCATTAAGCGGGTGGTCAGTTGCATAAATTTGTGAATTGTGCATATTCCACGTCAGTATTTTGGCTCAGTATCTTACATAGTTAGATCAGCGTGCCAAGTAAATTTATCATTAATTCTGTAATCTGCTCCAAAATTTACTTCATATCCGTCATTATATTTAAATCTGTCTATTTTGCGGCTGTTGAAGTAATGTGTGTATCCGCCAGAAAAGTCCATTTGTTTACATCTTGAAACTCTAATGCCAGAACTCTGGCAAATCATTCGAATGAACTCCATCTATATTCGGATAGAAGGAAATTCTAAGGTCGTCCTGCAACCTTTTATTGTTTCTGAGCTTTAACAAATTTTAATTTACAGGTGTTTCATATTTTACCAAAATTCAATGTCAATGATGATTTTATAATTCAAATCCAATAATTCCTCAATTCCTTCAGCGTTACATTTGGTGTTGATAAATAATTTTTATTAAGATCAATAGCTGCTCCCACAAACGGATTATATCATATTGAAGCTTCTCCATCTAATTTTCTGTGGGCATAAACGTATTTGAACCCTCCTGACATTCGAAGGTATCATTGAATTTATAAGCACTTCAAGCGTAGCTGGTAGTAACGGTTTGTCTGTAAAACGGTTTTTGTAACTTTGAAGCCTCACCTGTAATATTGTTAAAGTTTCTCAGCCAGTTCCAATTCCAACAGCTATCGACATAACGAGTAGCTCCACCACCGACATAGATTCCCAAGTAGTAATTGTCTTTTTTGTATAAAAGTTAAATGAAGGCGCTCCTGCATATATATGATTTAATTTTTCCATTTAATGTCATTGATTCATCAATCGTGAATTTTGTAAATTTACGTGTGCAGTTCCATCATCTAAAAAAGCAGTTCCTGCTGGATATAAAAACCTTCTGCAGAATTTTCCTGTTGAGATGGGTTCTGAAAATGAGGCTGGAGTGCGACAAATAGTCAATGCCTGTTTAAAAGTGAGTTAAAGCGATAAAATATTTTGTTCATAATTTTTCTCATATTTTTTAATTTTTAGTCATTTATAAAATTTAAATAATATATATTTTAAAATTTTCCTATTTTCTAAATACAATTTATAATGTTACTATTAATTTTTATGTTCTACTAAAAGTTACTATTTAATTAATATATTTATTCGTAAATTTTAGTATAGATAATATAACATGTGTTATATAATCAATATATTTATTTTTGATAGCAAAAGTTTTTACTAAAAAATAATACATTTTAACATTTTATTTTGTTAATAATTGGGTTAGAAAAATGGGCTGTTCCTTAAATTTAATTTTTTCTAGTGAAAAATCATAATAGATTTTATGTAAATTTGTTACAAAATAAAAGATGTTTTCTTTGAACATAAAATTTGAACATAAAAGCAAAAACATAGGTGGGACAATGAAAATAATTATCCTTTTCAAAAAAAAAGAAGAGGTAAAAACGTGGATGAAATATGAGAGATCTTTGATTGTATTTATTTTTCTTCTAATGTCTTTATTTATTAAGCTTTATATTCAACAAAAGTTTAAAATGTATTAGCTTTAATTTTAAAAGTAGTGGACTAAATGTTGAATTTAGGACTGTCAAATTAATTGGATTTAGTAAAATTCAAGTTGACAATTTAAAGTTAAAAGATTTTAGAGAATGTGAATTTATTGGTACGAAAAAGACGGCTGGAATAGTCTTTAACAAGGCTTAATAAATTGTTACAAATTTAGAACATGAAAAAATGAATTTTAATATTTTTCATGAAGACAGATCAAAAACCGAAACATTTGATCCGACAAGCAGGGTGGAAAACCATTCTGATACAATTTGAAAGTGTAGATGTAACTTATGCTAAAGATAAGAAAACATTGAAAAAGTGAATGGAAAATTGAGCAATCTCGTGGTTTTTCACTTGTTTCAAGGTTTTGGAAGCCAACAGATGGAAAAACAAGTAAGATCAATTAAAAAGTCATAAAGTCTAGCTTAATCTATTTATTCAATGTTTGATAAATAAAACAGTGATGAAAGAAAAGAATTTCGACTGAATTTGGTTTGAAAATGTTGGAATAACTGAGAACTGGGACAATAAAGGCGGGAACACAGGTGCGCTAAGGTGTAGAACACGATAAAAATCAAAAAGCAATGCAAGTTTTAGGAAGTTTGTTAAAATGGAAAACTGACATGTTGATTTGACGACGATATTGAGGCGTAATGCTGTTGTTGATTTGAAAAGATAAGTACAGTTAATACAGGAAAATACCAAGTTAGGTGATCCATTAACTTTGGCATTGTGTTTATACAAAATCAACTGAACTTAAAACTGGTTACAGATAAACTTCCATTGTAGACAAATTGCGCAGTATAAAATAATTAAGATTCAAAATTAAAGCCGAAGAACTGATTACAGGAAATCTTGAAGTGAATGTTGATACAGTAAAAGACGGCACTTATTGGAAAATTCTTGGAGATATTGTCTTCAAATCATAATTTTCAAGTATCATAGCTTCTACGAAAGGTGCAGACGAAAAGATTGACTTTTACAGTGTACATCCTTCCTATTTGACGAAAATTTTCAGGATTTTAAAATAAAGCGAGGATGTTAAAGTTGGGAGTTATGTATGATCTGAAAGAAAACTGGTACAGGAGATTGTGTGCAGGTAACCTTGAGCTCTGATTTTCGAGCATTAGATGCTGGAAGCTAAAATATCGCATAAAAATGTCCATAACAGGTACAGTCAGATCTAATGTTAGAGGTAGATATAGAGTAAATCCAAAGCACAGACAGTTGACAGTGACTGCAAAAGTAACGGTTGTTTACTGTAAATGTGGTAAGGCTTATAAAATCAGTCTGATGTGTTGACAATTTAGTTGTGAGGATTTAGCTGGTAAAAATGTACTTCGTCTCTGGAATAATTAAAGGCAAGAGTAGAGGACTCTCGGTTCCTTTTGCATAAAATCCTATATGTCAGAATAAAATTCGTAATGATGCGAAATTACAGATGTGGGACAACTGGAATGAATGGCGGGGGTAACTAAAGTATATACGGGACAACAACTTCCGACAAACATTCGATACGCCGCCTCCTTAATCTGCGAAGAGTTGATATTACCATTGTGACAAGGGCTCATGGATATAATTTTAATGGGCTTGACAAGGCCAGTATAACTGCAGAAACCAGTCATGGTATAAATAATAAAGTTTTCTGGAACTTATGAAATCCATAGCCTGCCAGCGATATATGGGAAAAGTAAAATTTGCATACTAACGGTAAAATTAATGACTTGGCAAATTTGGATATGACAGTTAAATGCAAAAGCAGAGTGAGTTACAGTTGAAAATCAGCGTTTTGAGAAATGCTAACGAGGGATCTTGAAAATAAAGATAATGTTGTTAATGGCACGTAGTATGAGAGTGAAAATTTGAATGCAAGTGGTGGGCGATGACATTAAATCTGGTGAAATGGATATCAGTGCAAGATTAAAATTACATGTTTACTGATAATGATTTGCCATCTAAAACGAGATAGCAAGAAATTGGAACGACTAAATGCCAATTTGATCGAGACGGCAGATAAACTTTCTACGAAGTACTGAGCTTTATAGTCATATGGAGAATACGTGAGTGAATGCGACAATTACAGCATGCCAATGGTAGTAATAATTTATACAAAGCTGGTTTGACTGCCAATGCAAATGGATGTTAGCAGCAATTATCAACGTTTAAAGGATGTAAGCTATTCACTGAAGTAAAGGACAATGTTGTGAATATTTTAAGCGTTAAAGTAAGGAGATCTGAATGCTAGCGGTAGTACAATCTTAGGAAACCGGCAATATGAATTTCAATGCAGAGACTAAAAGGATTACATAGCTTATGACGCTTCTCCATATAAAGTCAATTTAAAAGTTAAGAATTTGGATGCATGACCCAGGAGCGAATATTAAACTTTCTGGAAATATAACACCATCTGCACTGCTAATAAAATCAACTTATGTAGGTGATACAGTGCATATCAGCATAGATGGAATTATGATGATTTGATGATGTAACTGCGTGATAATAGAATTAAGCGGAACTTATAATTTGGCTACAGGAATTTCAGATATTGGACTTGCTTTAAATGAGGCCGGATGTCCAAACTTTTTAGAAGCATGAAGGATTCTATCTCGGAACAAAATCAAATCTTAGTCTTGAGGAGATCTAAATAATTTTAATCTTGAAGGACAAATAGCTTTTTGCAAATATGAGCTTTTAAGACTTACAGATACCGCATATTATGCAGATATTTAAATATTCTAACTTTGGAAATATTGACAAACTGTTTAAATATGGGACATTTGATTTTACTGCAGTGGGTTATTGGAGATAATCAGGAAACTTTGTTTTGAAACGCAGACTAGATTTGACTTGGCAAATGTAAATATATAGATTATCAGCTGGACAGCAAATTTTTCAGCTTGATTCAATACAGGATCTGAAGGACAAGGTACTGGCGGAGATATAGACTTTGGATTTATGTATCGTGGAAGTTTTGATCATTGTAGCTGGAGTTAAAATAAAGGCGGATTCAGTTAACCGCTTGGTTCCAGTGAAAAATGTGGATATTGATTTGCAGGCTAATGAGGAAGTCTTTGAATATTGGGCACGTTTTATCTGGAATGATGAAATAATCACTTCTTTTTAAATGGATATGTCCAATTTACATGATAAAATATAATGTTTCTAGCTTGCCAAGAAGTTTTAACCCACTGGTTTCTGAGGAGTGGTAAAAATATAAGCGCAGGCAGGAGGAATTGCGAGATGCTGAGATGCGATTTTCTCTAAGCAGAGGCTACAACAGGTCATATTCTGTATAACTGATTATATGACAAAGCAGTTGACGCTTGTGGATAATGTAAATGCCAATATCGATCTGAAAAATAGTAAACTTATAGTAAACCGTTTGGATGGGTAGGATGGGAGTGAACTCTAAAGTGACTGAGAGATCTGGATATCCGACCAATTCCTGCAGATTTTACATGAAAACTAAACAGTGATTGGAACTTGGAAAATTTGGATTAAATGCGGATCTTAATAATGTTGGACTTCATTACTGGAACTGGAATAGATTTTGCGCTTGGCGATTTCACTGTGTTACAGAAAATAGTCTTGGAGATCTTGTGTAGATAATGCTCAGTGCAGCTGAAATTCAGATTTGAAATTCATCAAATTCAGATGAAAATTCAAAACAACAGGTAAAGGAAGAACAAAGATACGTCAGTGTAGAAGAATAATGAAGAAGGCGTTGATAAAATATTAAGCAATATGCAGTTAGGTAAATGTACAAGCTGGAGATAATGTAAGTTAGAGATTCCAAGTGCAAGTGCTAATTAAAGAAATATAAAAGGGAACAATAAAGAGAGATTCTCAATTGGATATGCAATGGTGATCAGTGGAATGAGATGGAGAATATAAAGTGCAAGGTTCATTTTCCCATAAATGGAAGGAATTTAAAATAGATGGAGCGAAATAAGATTTTTACCATCAAGTAATGGAATATCAACTGTCTGAGATCCATTTGCGATAGTTCTGGATGCTAGCACCTCATGGTGAGTGATAGAATGAAATAAATGCTAGTGGAGTATAGTAGCGTGATGAAGTGGGTGCTGCATCATCTTCTGGAAGAAAAGCGATGAAATAATAGCGTGCTTGCATGACCACTCTGGTTGGAAACGCTGGAGAGGTTTCGGAGGAAATAATAAAGATAATTGAGCTGATGGAGTAATAGTCGCAGGATGCTGGTTAATACAGCATTATGGAATTGTCTCTTTCATCAGTAACTGGTACAAAATTAAAATGCGTGGGAATGTCTAAATTTTCTGTCTCTACAAATGTGGATCATTCAAGTAGACACGAAATATAACGCTTCAACAACATTTTACATTACAAGATAATTTGCTACGAGATATATTTTAAGGATAGCTGGTCAAATTTCGTATCATCAAACTTCAAAAGATAATGAGAAATTTTAATTGGATTATAATGCTTGGTTAAAGTTACAATGTTGCAAATGGACCGATTTAAGACTTGGAGGAGACTGAAAAGAAAATAGAGCTAGATGTGCGAATATGGGTAATAGTGAGAAAAGAATAAATTATTATTTTGGAGTTGTTGTCTGCAAAAGCTAACACATTTGGAGATATTTAAAAAGGAATGTTTAAAGAGAGAAAAATTGGATACACTATAGGAGGATGTAAAACAAAAATATAAAATTTATGCTGCGATTATTATCTATGCGACGTTGCATCTGTAATAATTTATCACAGGCTGAAGAGCACTAAGCTGGAACAGAAAAATTAACAAATGCAAAATAATGTAGATAATGCAATAATGATACAGCTAATAAAAAGATGAGAGTTTGGGGATGATAAGGAAAACAATTTCAAATGGATATACTGAAGATGAAATAGAAATGATTAATGTGCAACAAATAAGAAAAATCATCAGCGCGTCAGGTACGAGCAAAAGAAGATGATGCGTTGAGCTGAAAGAGAAACGAAGACTGCAAAAGTTGGTTCAGTGGACTTTTCAGGTTTGAAAGAACTATCATGAATCTTCTTTCTCTTGTCAAAATACCTGTAAAATCAGGGATGATTATTCAAATACTTAGTGATATTTATCTTTCACTTAGAAGATTGAGATATATAGCAGAGGCAAATGTTCGTCCAGAAATTCAAGGAGATGCTCGTCACCATGTAATTGATGTTGCAGAGAGCTGAAAATGCCGCTGCAATTCTTAAACAGATAGATGACGTATGCTACAAATTATACAGTGGCATCTATTGATATGGAAGTACGAAAACTACTTAATAAGGAAAGATTGCTTAAAAAGGATTTACCAATTTAAAGTAGGAGATATTTTAATACCTCAAAGGTGACGTCGATGGAGAACAAAATATATAAATCCTGGATGTCAACAGTTGAAACCAAAGTTGACAAGAAAAATCTGATAATACCGTTTCAGTGTTTTATGAGTAAAGTGAGAAATCTGTTGTCAAAAGTATAGATTTGAAGGATGCACTATAAGATAAGACATTTTGAGAGCGTGGAGTGTAAAAGAGGAAAAGATCTTAAATAGTAATTTATTGGAACCTGATGAAAATGGAGTAATAAAGTTATATAATAAAGATGGGTATTATTGCAAGGAATTGAATCAATAAATGTTTCAACTGAGGGATGTAAATATTGGATTGACAGAGGTTGTTGATTCTGCAGAATTCGTAAGGTTTCCTTCTGAGAAGGACAACGAAAGACAATCTCTAAAAGTTCTACGTGAGAACAAAAACCTTATATATTTGACAGAGTTCAAAAGTATAAACCTGGGCAAAGTGCTTCAGGTTGAGAATATAAAGCAAACAGTAAATGAACTTTATAGAACAGGAATGTCTAATTCGATAGCACCAGAGTTTGAAGGAGAAGACGATCCAAATGCAGAGTTGTAAATTCAATGTAAGAAGAACGATCCTTCCGCAGCAATTAATGGAGTAGTGCTGTATAGAACTTTCATGTGGAGTGGTTGGAGGCAGGCCGTGTCATTGATAACTTCGTAGGAAGAGATCAACGAGGCATCTAATGCTTTATGAAGCTGTCAAACAGGGAGATAAAACATTTTCAATTGAGTTGGTCGATCCTTGGATGAAAAATACGAGAGAGTCAGTGGGAGGTTCAGCTTAGCGGAAGGATCAGAAGACGATGATGCTGGATGGGATGAGTGGAAAAAGTACGATAGGTACAAGATGGACAGTGGGTAAAAGGATTAAATAAAAGGTATTTACGTAAGAACGTCAGCTCGATTTGACTCATAAAAAGAGTCTATTCTGGTGGAGAAGTTAAAGAAAAATATGATTTAATTGCATTAGAGTCCAGAATTTATCTCTGATACAAGAGATAATATAGAAGTCCAACAAAAGGCATGTCTGATTTTTCTTATGAAAAAGGGAAATTGATTAAGTGCTCTAGAAAATATGATAGATTTGAGGCTGAGTTAGAGCATTCCACCCAGTAATAGGTAGAAAAATACAGTGGCATATAAGAGCAGTTTAGATCAACAGGAAGTGGAGACACGCCTGATTCTATAAAGAAATTTAGTATCAGTGGAGGCTAGAATCAGATTCGTAAGGAGGATGAATATAGAGCATTTGACGGGTGTGAGTCGGTTTTGAGTATTGATAAATAGAACAGAATGTAATGACACAATACAATTAGTTGCTGTCTTTGATGTGAGTACGTGCAGCAAAGGAAGGAAGAAATGCTAGAGGAAGACATATTCACGAGATGAGAAAAGTGCACATGACTTTAAAGATCTGAAAAAGGTTAGGAATTGGATTCAAAGATTAAATACTCCAATTGGACGCGTGAGATTTGATTATGAGTTGTACATGGACGCAGAAACAAAGAGTGGGAGGTAGTAAATTCTACTTTAGTTTTGGAGCAATCATTCTGCATCAGATAAATTAAATACTATATACGGATGATTGATTTCATCCCTACTGATCTCATAGAAATTTAAAAATGATTATATAACTTAAAACGTAAATGAGGAGATGTTCCAAATGTATGATGATATAAAAGAAATTACAAGATTAATTGGCGGTAAAATAAGTGGAAGCTAAATTTGGCCTTTAAAGATTATCGCCATATGCGACAGAAGATGAGTTGACTTTTGCAGCAGATGATGTTGAAAGAGTATTGATAAATGTGCTGCCGGTGCAATAATGGCTACCGTTGGAAGATTTGCCGAAACGCTAGAACGTGTATTGTGGTTGATCCGGGAAGATTGATACCAATGGTGCCTTATCTGACAGCAAAGTGACTTCATTTGAAAACTGATAGAAAGATTCAGCAATAATTGATGAAAACGGCGAGGTGTCTCAAAATTAATACATACGGCTGGACATAATGTAAAAATTGGGAAAAATGTTGTAATTTATCCCGAGTGTTTCGATTTTTGAAGGACTGAAAGTGGAGATGGGACAATTGTTTACTCAGATGTTGTTACGATTAGAGAATCTAAGATTGAGGATATCAGTGGGTGCAGTGTGGGTCTGATGGATTTGGATACGTAAAGTGAAAAGCGATAATGTGAAAATCGAGGCAAAATTGGACATGTTATCTTGGAAGATGAAGTGGAAACTGAGCAAACTACTTGTGTTGATAGAGCGATTGGAGATACGATTATACAGGTGATAATTTGGACGCATGTGCTCATAATGATGTGATTGGTTCTAGTGGCTATTATCCTTTAAGTGGGAATTTCTGGAAAGCGTGGAAGTTGGAATACTGACTAACTCGCAGGACAAGTCAGGTAGCTGGACACTTGAAAGTGGAAATAACGTTGTGGCAATTGCCGCAAAATCAGGTGTTACAAATGAGTGTTTCTGAGTGAAGCAAACGTCAGGATATCCTTTGAGGAGACCACAGGACGATTTGAAGTGAAAATGTCGATGGAAGAAGTGCCTGAACTTGTAAAGAGAGTCAGAAATTGAGAATTAGACAAATCAAGGAAAATATAAAGAAATAATAATGAAATTTCTGTCACGATTCGCTGTTACCAAATTTCAGAAAACTCCCTTGACTTATTAATTCAAATGATGTAGAATAAATAATAAAGAACAAAAGATATTACAAATAGAGAAAGGAGTTATAGATGATTACTATTAGGAATGTTGTGTAACTTTTTATGTTTAGTTAGTTTTGCGGATCCAGGGCCTAATGATACAGTTTCAAGATTATTAATAACGCATAAAAGGCTAGTGCAGCCAAAAGGCGGCAACAAACTATGCGATGATGGTTTGAAGAAATTTGGAAATAGACACACTAATGAGACTCAAGAATTACTTTTAGCATTATTGAAAATCTTGAATATAAAATAATTGGAACAGAAAAACAGGATATGATACTACTATCGTGACTGTGGAAGTAACAAATTTAGATGTACTGAGTGCTTTTTGAAAGTTTTTCAAAAATGTCATCAAAAAGTTTTACAAATAGATTCTACCGCTTTCAACTGAAGAAAGAGTTTAAACACGGAACTTGGAAGCAAAAGATAAGCTAAAAACAAAAATACAACTAAATTTGTGGTTAAGAGAAGACGCACGAGAGAAAAAGTAGTTGTGCAGCTAGAAAATATTGATGTATTGCTTGGTAAAACTACACAACATTAGTAGTGAAATCGTGGAAAAACTGAAGATGAGACAGCATTGAAATTTATGAAACAGGACCTTCAGCAGTATCATGCAAAAAGCCTGAAGAACTTAGAAATGAAATAAATAAACTCTATAATAGCAAATCAGTCTTTTATAGAAAGTTTGATTGCTTTTGCAAGGAAAACAATACATATAAATCTGTTTATAAGAACTATGATGTATAATAAATTATCATTTGAAGTTAAAGGAATCTTTAAATGAAAATCATGTAAAACAAAAATTTTAAAGGAGTAAAAGGAAAGGTGATTTGACTATAGACATTAATTGGTCTATGAGTATTGGAGCTGTCGTTTGCAGATGCAGGAAAGGTGAAGCTAAGGTGGAATGGAATTTTGGCGGAAAGTATCACTACTAACAGTGGTTCTCAAAAGCAAAAACAGCCTTCCAGGAGAAGTCGAGTTAGTGCCAAATACAGAAAGCATTCGATGGGATTAGAAGTTGGTGGAGGAACAGCATTTCAGTTTCTGAGATTTGAGAGATAAAATAAATGGACAAAATGAAAAAGGTATTAATTCTGTTCCAGTTTCTAGCAGCTATACACGTGTCAGTGCTGCAACATCTGTAAAACCTTATATTAAAAGGTGATTTAGGATATTCAATCAATAGTGGGGTCAAAGATACTGTTGCAGGAAAAGCAAAAGCTAAAATGGATTATACTACGGTGTAGGTGGAGAATCAGCTTCTAGCAATCAAATGTAGAACTTTATGTATAAGAAAACCAAAGGTCAATATAAGAGTTGGTTCTTCAAGCAGATGCTGATTATAGGGGTAACTCTTTGGTGTGAAGTTGTGACTGTAACCCAGGAAAATAACAAGCCCAACATTTAATAAAACGATGCTACTATAAATGTATTAGTATATATAAATTTTAAAAAGCCATTTCAATTCTTTATGTGATATAATAATAAACATAAATAAGTGTATAAATAATGCTATTTCCATTGGATCGTGGGTTTATGCTGTGGCAAAGAATTAAAATTTTCTGGATAAAATATGTTAAATGGGTTTAGCATTAAAATAGAAAGGAAAGATGACAATATGAAAAAGTATACTGATGCTACTGTGCCACAGGTGTTTATTGTTGGATAGCAGGTAAAAAGGCTAATGATAGCGTGCTACAAAATTGGAGTTATTGCGCCGCTTGCTGGGAATTATGCACTATGGGTAGCGGTAAAGAAGGTGTGGAACTGAAGGTTGATGCTATTAATAATGCGTGGAATCAATGGTAAAAATTGAACTTGTAACCTGCAGATAGTAAGGAGATGCTCAGGAAGCTTGAGTAAATGCCTTTAAGATGGTTTCCACAAGATGAGTTAATGTTGTGATTGGAGAAGTTGTATCCGGCTGCTTCACAAGCTGTCTCGGACTTGCGCAACAGGCAAAAGTACCTTTGGTACTATGTAGCTACAAAGCCTTGATGTTACAAAGGAAAAAGATTTTGTATTTAGAACAACGTTACAGATCCTTATCGAGGAACTGCCACATGCAGGAAATATGCAGAAATCTAGAGGCGTCAAAATCAGTACGTGTTGACAAACTTCTTCCGATGACTATTCATGTGCAGATGCATTTAAGGCTGACAAGCTGCAAAGACGGAATAACTATTGCTGAAGAAAAATATACAAATGATGATAAAGACTTTAAAGCAGTTTCGCAAAGTAAAGGACAATCGACATCTGTATGATTGATTAGTCACATTACAATTGGGCTTATTATCTCTACAAGCTAAAGGTTGGGAATTAATGCACAGTATCTTGGTGAGATGGATGGGATGGAATCAGACCTTTGGAGAAGGTTTGCAGAAAGGAGCAGTGCACGTCCAAATTTTGCACCAAGGTGTGAGGCTGAAAGTATTCATGAAACTTTACGAAGGCTTAGGCTAAATACTAACAAGACCATTATGTCTTTGCAGCACTGGTTGCGAGTACTGCGAAAGTGTAGAAACTGCTGGTAAATCTAGGAGGGTTTATCGAGGGCATCTATAGGAAGCTACATGAACTATAATGTAAGCAGTGACTAGCACTGGTAGATTAAATTTGACGTGATAGAAATCACTGAAAGGCGGTTACATTGTCCAGAAGTAAAGGTGGAGAAAACTTACATTAAAGGATTTCACAGTAAAAGAATTTAAAATCAAAGAAAACTGAAACAAAAGTTTAAGCAGTGTGCTAAATATAAAAATAAATTTGTAAAGGAGAACAATTATGAAAAAGATATTATGTTTTAATTTCATTATTGGCATTGTTTGTACTTAGCTGCGGAGCTAAAACTGGAAAGGAATAAAATGTTTATAAAAGTTATTATTGGAGCTTTGACTGGAAATGTAGCGCAATATGGAACAAGTACAATCAATGGATTTTAAAGTTAGTAAAAGGATGTAAATGCGCTGGTGGAATTAACGGTAAAATCGAACTTGTCGTTGCAGATAGTAAAGGAAGTGCTAGGAAAGCAATCGTGCATTTAAAATGGTTTCTACAAGAATGGTGAAATTGAGTATTTTTCATAGGAGGAAAGTTACGTCTGGTTGTCTCTTGCAGAACACCGCTGTCAGCAAAAGTTCCTATGATTGTACAGCAGCTGGAACTGCATTTGATATTACAAAGGATACAGAATTTTCGTATTTAGAACAACATTTACAGATCCTTGTCAAAGGTGTTGTTGTTTGCAAAATATGCAAAATCTAAGCTATAAAAATGTTACAGTATTGACTAATGGTGAAGTGATTATTCTGTTGGACTTGCAAATGCGTGAACAGAGCTAGAGAAAGGATCCAAGTTAAAGAGAACAATACTGCAGATGACAAAGACTTTTAGAAAGCGTACTTACAAAAGTAAGGATATAATCCTGGGTAATTTTGTGCCTGATTGACACTCATACAATATGGATTCATTTTGACACAATCAAAAGAATCTTGGAATAAACGCTCAATTTATGAGTGAGATGGATGGGATGGGAATCCAGACTAACTTTGGAAAAAGGTTGCTAATGAACAATTTTGCATGAGTCAGTTGCATAGATGAGTCTGGGTGCATGTTCAAATGAAAAATTTCGTTGCTTCGTATATAAAATGAATATAAAGCTGATCCAATTATGCGGCTGAGGATACGATACTGGAGCAATTTGAAAACTGCGTTGAAAATGCAAGATCTTTCTTCAAAGATGAAATTAAAGACACAATTAAGAACTTTTGCTGGAACAAATCTTGTTACAGGTTCATTAAAATAACGATTCCAGAAAGAGCTTCCCTGAGTTACATTTGTGAGTAAAAGATGGAAAACTTACATTAAAGAGAGAGTGCTAAAATAATAGTATTCATAAATTAGAAAGTAACGAAACAGATATGAGCGAGGGTTTAAAAACGCTTGTTGGCTCAAACATTGAAAATAGAGTGTCAGAAATACATCTAAATGGAAATGTAAATAATTATTATAAAGGATTCGTTTGTTTGATTTTTCTTTCTTCTAGCAATCGAGAACTATCAAAGAGTTTTATTTAATAATTTAAATTTAGTAATAATGAATAACACGTAAGCAACTCTAAGATTATGAGTTGGTGGTAAAGTGAGTCTGTTGCGTTGCCTAAGTATTACAGTCTCAGTAAAATAAACTGTGTAAGTGGAAAGTATAGGAGTTTTAAATATGTTAAAGAGTTTATGTGAGACAAACTGTGTGTGGGACTGCAAACTAGGAGTATTTATGCACCTGATTGGCTCTGGGACTATCCTGATGGTTTACAGGAGATCGTTAAACTTATAAATTTGCACACGGTGATAATACTTGCTATGGTAGGAGCTTATATTCACTGTCCAGCGCTGTGTCAAATGGGATGCCGTAGTACTGACTATTTGTGTCAAATCATGCACGATCTTGGGAGTTGCTAATCGACTTGCGTATCGTGCGATTAGGATGCGCCTAAAAGATTTCAGCATTGATTACAGCAGTGATTGGAATGAGGTTTCTTGCTGGAAAGTCTGGCAACTTATAATATTTGGAGCAAATCAAAAGGTTGTGAGTCCAGAATATATGCAGCATTTTATCAGATGATTCGTAAAACTGAAGCTAGATTTTTGGAAGTGAGTACGCAATGTTGTAATTAATGATAAATCACAATATGCATGAGCAACTTCAGTTGTTATTAAAAAGACAAAATTGGGAGCTACGAGAGCAGTTTCACAGATACAGGGCAGCACGGCTTGTGGGAATTAATGTAAATAGAACTATTGCCATAACATTTGCTATTGGTTCTGGACTTCGTGTGCTGTGGAGCATTATATGCTGATTGTGTTTATCCATGAAAGTCGAGCCATATGTGGGAATGCTGCCAGGACTGAAGGCATTGTTGCGGCGGCTGTGTTTGGAGAGTGGAAAGTATTCCTAGGGCTATGGTTGGAGGACTGTTTTAGGACTGCTATGAGGCATATAGAGGATCATCGCTTACAACTTGGGCCAAATCCGATTGTATTTAGGTGCTGTATTAATATTGATAACCAAATGGATTGTTTGGAAAATCGGAAGGAGTGATACTAATAATTGGAAGGGAGGAAAATGGAAAAATGGAAAATAATAAAGAAGACTATAGCTAGTTTAGCAAAAACAGCAAGATGAGACAACCTAGTAAAGAAGCTATTATAAATGGAAAGACTTGAGTTATTTTAACAAGTTAAAGCGTGATTTACATTTGCTACATTTCTTTTGATCAGTTGTATTTTATTTTGTTCTAAGTTTCTCTTTTAATGACGTCAGCTTTCCAAAAGCTACAATTTATATAAATATCCTAATTTACGTGTTGTCCAATGGTTTAAACTTACTAGCTGTAGTCGGACTTATGGGCAGCTAACTTGGGACAAGCTGGATTTATCATAATGTGGATATTCAACTTTATTTCTAAAATATTGTAGCTATACTACCGCCATTTTACGATGGTAATTTTCAGTATCACTGTTTGGTGGATTAGTCGTCTGCTGTGGAGTTTTAGTTGGTGGAAGTACGCTGGAACTGAGAGAGAGTGTCTTGCGTATTACACTTGCGTTGGAGAAAAGTGCAAAATATATCATTCAGTGGACTTTTTAGGTGGGAGCGACTGGACTTAGCAATATTCCGCCACTTTTGAGTTTTCATGCATATTTCCATTTATGAGTCTTCAATTGTTATAAATTTGCGATAAAGCTGCTGACTTCTCAGAAAGGGAAAAGGAATTCGTCAGTGGGAAAGATGAAATTGCGGCTGAAAATATTTGGATTTGGTTTAAATCAGCGTAAAACTTTATGGATTGCATTTTCAATTTTGTGAAATTTGGAGGAGTCACTGTTTGCACATAATGATTGAGATGACACCTGATAGAATTGGAGTTTTATTCTCGCTCGAAATTCTTGTTATGGTTGTGCTTGGAGGACTTGGAAGTGATGCGGGAGCGATTGCTGCGGTAGTTGACATTAGTAAATAGAAAAATTAAAGAGATGTTTCTGATTTAGAATGCTTAGTTTACGCAATTACGTGACGTTTCATTGATGATTTTTCGGTCCAAAGATCGTGCAGAAAGAAATTTACATTTGCGAAACAAAAGAAAAGAATTAAAGCGGATTAGAGATCATGCTTAAAAGTAATGATGAAATTAGAAAATTAGTATTTTAATAAAATAGAAAGTAAAATGGGAGAGTATGAAATATTGTCATTGTAAAGGACAGGTTGGGAATATCTTTCGGAGGGCTAGTGAGCGATTGATGTATAATGTGAAAATAAAGGAAGGCGCAGTTTGGATTGATTGGGTCCAGACGGAGCTGGAAAACAACAATATTTAACTCGCTTACAGGTGTTCTCGAGCCTTCTGAGACGAGATATTTCTATAAATCAGATTGAAGTATAAATAAACCACTCCACAAATAGTTGCTTTGGGAGTATGCACATTTTCAAAATATTAGGCTGTTGAGACATTAAGCGTACTAGACAATGTAAAGCTGGCATTCTTTCAACGTATAGTTATAATACTGCTGAAGCGATTTTGGACTGCCTAGATTTTGGAAAGGAGAAAGGAAGTGACAGATAGTGCATGCAGTTTGCTAGATGATATTTTGACATAGCTGAAATGTGAAATCTTCAGCCCTGCAAAACTTGTCTTATGGACAGCAAAGAAAACTGAAATGGCAAGGCTTTGGCTAGATCGTTACTGTACTTTGCTGCTAGCCGACATGTGATGAATCCAGTGAAACGAAGGAATTAATGAGTGCAATTAGCTATGAAATAGCTAAAGTGCGATTTTGTCATCGAAGACACGATATGGATTCTGGTAATGAGATCTGTGAAAGATTATATGTGTTAAACTTTTGGAAAGATTGTTAGCTGAGGACTTCCAGATGAAATTCAGAATAATAAAGTATCGCGACTTTATCTAGGAGAGTGATGAGCTGTAGCCAAAGTAGTCAAAATTAGCAAAAGGAGGAAATGTGAGATATTTTAAATGCAAAGTGACTTAAATGTCTGCTATGGCGTAATCGCGCTATACATTTTCATTTCAAATAGGTGAAATCGTTTCCCTAATCGGTTTAAATGAGCTGGAAAAACATCCACCTTCACGCTGTCGGGCTTGCTTAGTAAAATCGAGGAGAAATTTCGCCAGCGGAGACAGTATGGCAGTGCAGTGCCTATAAGCTTGTCTCTAGTCGTGGAATGGCTACGTCCAAGAGCATGCCGTAAGACTCTTCCTGCACTGACTGTGCTGGAAGAAACTTGGAAATGGTGTACACAGTGATGTAGATCAAATAAAAGACATGGATCACATGTTCTCGCTTGTCCCGAGACTTGCTGAACGTAAAAGCAGTGGCCGGAACAATGAGTGGAGAGAACAGCAAATACTGGCAATAGCAAGAGCGTGTCAAATCCTTCGTTATTGTGACTGGATGAGCCGTCAATGGGGCTAGCGCCACTATTAGTGAAATCTTCACCATCATTGATCAGCGCAAGGAGGAAAATGTAACTGTATTTGTTGGTAGAACAAAATGCACCATATGGCGCTTTCAATCGCAGATAGAGGATATGTTCTGGAAACTGAGAAAATCATTTTGGAAGGAACAGGAAGAGACTGCTTACAAATCCTGAAATTAAGAAGGCCTATTTGGGAGGATAAAAGAATATTTGTTTTAAGAACTATCTTGAAAAGTTTACGGGCTTTTGAAGATGGTTTTATTTTGAAGAATTTTTAGAAATTATAAATTTTGGAAATACTGGAGAAATCAGTTAGCTCGTTATGATTTCATTATGCTTCCTATGTGAATTCTTGTAACGTTTCATCCGCATAATTTTCCAATACATCTATCATGTAATTGATTTAAAATTCCATACATGTTTGGCTTTCGTAGTAATCGTTGTAATTTTCATTAGAGACATATAATTTCATCGTAACATATTGCTATTCTTTGATTAATAATTTCCTTGCTCTACTCATCATTTATCTGGCATGGTAAAATCTCTAAATCTTTTCCTTCTAGAAAAATAAAAATTTTCTCTAACACTACTTTTCCTTTCCCACTATGCAAATATTTCATCAAATAACTGCACTTCATTAGAAGTGATTCTACATAACCTCTTACTAGTGGTTGTTTCTCTTTTTCTCTGTTTTAATACTATTAGAATTTGGTGATTTTCAATAGAACGTTTGAGCTCTTCTTCTGTGAATTCATATAATTTTTCTAACTTTTTATGTCAACTATGTTGCTGACTAATAGAACTTTTAATTCATCAAATAGCGTTTATTTGCATCAAAATGTATTGAAAATTCATTTGTCCTTTTCTCGTCCATTCTCCATTTTAGACCTCAAGTGTGTGTCATTAGATAATGAATGGCATCTTTAATTCTATTTGAATAAATTTTATCTAAACTGATAGATTGTCTATTTAGTTCTAAACTCAAAATGTAATCTTCAATTACTGTCAAAATTTTCGATATTATTTTGAGATATTTCGTTTATATCTATAAAACCCGTCTATTTGCAATACTTATTTATCTACTCTGAAATATCATCATATTCTTTGAAATATTAAGAATTTTTAATATAAGTTTGTAGAATTTTATTAATGGTGTCATCAAATAGTAGCATTATCCTTATCATAACGGGTATCACATATTAAATATATTTTAAACCAGTCTACCTATTCTTTCACCAATTTTAATTATTTTATCAATAGCTCTCATTTTCTACTACATATTCAATTAGATTGATTAAATTGTTTTTCATCTATTAACCTCACTTTCTTCTTCAAATTTTGACTTTCTATTATTTTCATCAAGTTCGTTTAAAATTTTGTATTTAATTCTTCAAAAATCTGTATTAAATGCTTGGGTAATTTTTCATCTTTAATGAAATAGATTCTGTTCTTCATTTTGTATTGTTGTTTTTAATTTCATTTTCACTCTGCATGTAAACTATTAATATTTCTTGAATTTTTTCAATATGTTCATTTTTGAAAGTTTCAATTTTATTTTTAAAATAATTATACCTATCAATAAAATCTTAAACTTTCATTAAATCTAAAAATTAACTTGTTTTTGAATATTATCCTGTGATTTTCAATATTAGAATAGTCAATCATTTTATCTTTATATTTTCTTTCTCTGCTGAAAAATTTTGTAATCCTATTAAATGATTGCTTCTTCTTGTGAGATTATTCCTTTACACGTTATTTCAGTGCTATTACTTTACATCTACAAAATTTCTCTTTCAAACCTAACTGCTTTCGAATAAAAATATGACCGCTCAGATGGTAGTGTTTTAATAGCTTCTAAGCTTCCATAAATTGTTTCTCTTTCATCGTGTGTGTGTTCTTCTTGTTGTTGTTCCCAATCAGCTTGAGAATTCATAATATCAATTTGTGTAACCTAGTATGTATCACTTTATCTGTCCTGAGCTTTTGTTAATACATCTAAATCGTTTGCCAATTTCTTCATTCTTAGGTTTTTATACTGCACTGTGAATATATTCAAGTAATGTTGTTGATACGATATTGTACGGATCATTTAATCCGGGTATCTACTAGGCAAACTTTGTGAGAGATTTAGTTTTCTACACCAGTCAATTTCTGACAAAATAATGTCTCTAGCATGCGAGGAGATCCATGCTTTCATTTTTCATGATCTAGAATTATCAAATTCTTTAGTACATTTTGCTATTTCTTCACATTTCTTTCTGCTCTTTTATCTTAAATTCAATTCTTCTTCAAAATAGTTGCATTTGTACTGACATCATTCCAGATTTTCAATCTCTGAATAATTTACTGTAATTGAATTTTGTCTGTTGTATTTTATGTTAATGTTGCTAGTTTCTGAGGGTTTGTTGTACTGGCTGAGTCGTAGCCAATCAGGCATTAGTAATGTTGATTTTCCTGCTTTACAGCTCCTACAATCGCTGATTTGATAGCTTAGATTTTGGATCAGAAATATATCTTGAAGTTTCGCTGTCTATTTCTTTTAAAAGATATATTTTCTTTTAAAGTGTTTGAACTTTTAGCTACTCCTTTCACAGTGTTTCCTTAGACCATGTTTTGAGCATTTAATCTTTGTCACACGCAGCCTCGACAATAGTTTTCATTTCCAATGGATGTTAACTAATTCTTCATTATTGGCTTTCAATATACACTGCTAAATTTAGCATTTTCATACTTCTCCTTATAATTTTCTCTTTAACTGTTTAAAATCAAATTTTGGAGTTTAGTATTAAAATACATTTTAACTATAATACAGGTATATCTAATAAAATTATATGTATGTGGTATTAGAATATTAAAATGTAATAAAATAATATGTAAGCAAAGAAGAAATAAGTAAATGGGAAAATAAAATGTTTAAATTTTAATTTCAATTTACATTTTTAGTATTGTGATTATCTGTTTGGTTTAACATTTTAATCTATACGAGGCATACTATTTCTTGTATAATGAGTATAGATTATTATGAGAGAAAAGCAATTAATAAAATTAACATAAATAAATAAAGCGGGAGTTCTGGATTATAAATTAGTTGCAGCTGAGTGTGGACGGGACGTGCTAGATGAAGGGCATGGGATAACAAGGGAGGGCCAGGCGATTGTGAGCAGTTCGGAAAGGGAAAAGGGTGTTAAAGTGTGACCTTTGCAAGCGGTGAACCTGGATTATGCGATAGCTGAGTATGCAAAAAGAGCTGAAATGGATGAGTATGAAGGTTGTACGTGCTGGCATTTAACGGCGCAGAATGGTGCGTATGAAGACATGCAGATGATTTTTCACGAGGGCTGGAAAAGGATATTGAAAATGTTTATAAGGTTTCGAAAAGCCAAATGTTCCGATGATGTACGTTGGAACACGATTTATAGAATCGAGAGCAACAGAGGAAGCATGTGTAAACGAGATCAATGTAAAATGATTCCAAAAGTTTGGTCACTTGAAGATTTAGAGGGATATATAAAACACAAAATGTATGATTATTGGAACACACTGAAAGTATTGATTGCTCAGGAACACATGAGTTCACGAAATGATTATTTTATCGCAATTTCCAAAGACCAATATTTCTAGAAATTGCTAACATGTGGAGACAGGAAAACATTGAGAAAATTGGGAGGAAATTGAAAATGTAAGCCTAGAAGAAATGATTGCGATTGGTGATAGCGATACGCACTGACTTTGCTGGGTACGTGCATGTTTCCTGTGGCTGTGGAAAATGCTATTCCTGAGTCGAGCATAGCTACGTTATCTCAACTGGAAATGTGGAGCATGGGCTGAAACTTCGTGGGAGTGAATAAAACTATAAAATTTGCAGGAGTATCGGGAGTCGAAAAATCATATATGCTAGTGTGAGGAGGAAAATATATGATTAAAGGCATGTAATGAAACGATGAAATATATATCGAAGAATACCTTGACTGACAGGGTGGCGAGAAAAGGTGCATTGCTTTCTAGGTATTCGTATCCGCTGTTTAGCAGAATATTTTGCAGTATGGTGGATTATCCGTTAGTAGTATGTTCGCTTTGAGAAAGTTGAGCTGTGCTGCGATAGATTTACGTAAGAAAGCGATGAAAAGATAATAGAAATGGCCTTTAAATACTGGCTATGGATCTCAGATCGATTTCTCCTTAGCGTCAAAGAAAATTTCATGGGCACACGCTTCAAAGGAAGTCAGAAAAGGAAGTGCATTTCAGATCTCCTATAAGAGTTTATCTTTAAGTATTGAAGGAGGAATGTGGACATCAAGAGATTATGATCGGCTTTAAAATGGCAGGATTGCAGAAAGAGTTGAAGAGGTGCAGTGATTTTCCTATAATGTCTGGGATAAACTAGTATCTCAGAAAAATTAGAAAATTTAGAAATGGACGAAGTTATGGAACTTTACTATAGGTGAGAAAATGAAAAGTGTACGAAAGCAAGTTTACCAGCAAACTCTGTGGCTGGATACGATGTTCAAGGAAATGTATACGAAGCAAACGTGATTGGGACGTAATATGCTTGAAGTTCGGAAAGCTGAATAATGCTGTGTAAAGTAGAAATTGAAGAATTTGTTCCAGTGCGTCATGAAGAGGACGAAATGTACGACAGGACATTTTTCCCAGAGCAAGGTTACGAGACACGCTGGGACACCTGATTTTGAGTTTTATGTGAAGGGGATATGTATAGTCCTGACTATGAAAGTGGAACTTTGGGTTCCGATAGTAGAGATAAAAATTAAATTGTAGATATTTTCTCGCGATCTTTAAAATTATTTAACTGATTCTGCTATTTAAATGTATATGGAGATCTTCTGAATACACAGTTTATTTCCCATTTTATCCTTATTATACTAATCCCATTTAAATAATAGAAATAAAATTTTTTACAATAAGTAATTCAGTAAACATTTAAAAATTAAGTGTAATTCTTAGAAGTATCCATCTAAAAGAGTTTTTATTTAGAATTTGACTGTTTAATGACTAATAATATTTTTTCATAGTCTTTTCATAAACAGGAAATCATTCGCCATTTCCTTGCAACCCTGTAGCTTAAATACAGCGAAACAAAAAGCAGGAAACTTTCTGCCCGCTCGGACAATCGTTTTCATTCCAAAAAATCATTCCTTTGCTAAATTATATAGATTAGTATATTTAAATTCTAGGCTTTTTGCATTTGGAAATATTAAATAAAAGCAAAATTTCGTTAAAGGAAAAATAATTGTTTAGACGTGGTTTTGACAGTTTTAACCCTGTATAAAAGGATTTTAATGTAAGGTAGATTGTAAAGGGCATGGCGTCTGGTGCCATTATAAAAATTGAATAAAAATAGGAAAAACTATTGTAACCATAGTAATTATAAGCTAAAATTATAAAAAGTCTTTAAGATGGATATGGCGTAAGGAAATTTTAATTTAAAGGATATAATAGCATGTGCAAAAATGACTTTAATTTGCTGGTGCAGTATTTACTCTTTAAATGAAATAGTATTAATTTCTTCTTTAAGAACTTTGTAAAATCAAAAAGTTAAAAATTAAACTTTTCACATTTACATTGCTTCTAATGCTGTTTTTTTCAAATTTATTAATTTTTTTCAAATCTTCTACTTCCACAGAATGCTTAACATTTATAATGATTTTTGAAAGAAAACTTATCAGAAATTCCTTTTTCCTTTTTCAGTTCATTTTCAATTTCGTTTATAAAAATACACATTTTCAATATCCCAGAAGCGTATTCGTTGTGTCAGCAGTTCAATACTTTTTATTATATTTTATGGTCAAATCTAGATTATTTTTTTCATAACTAGTTCTCCAGTTGTGTAATTTTTCATTTCAAAAAAATAATTTGTAAAATATCTTCTACAGTATTAATTTTAAATTCAATATCATCAAGTGAGAGATTTTGCCTCTTAAATTCTAAAATATCGTTTTCATTTCCATCAAAAGAAATAGTAAATTTCCTTGCTTACTCCCAGTTCGTCGTTATTCATTCCAGATAGATGAAATTTGAATGTGCGGGATTTTTATTGTGGAAATGATGTTTAATGTTTTTGATAGAAGTATGAAATATACATTTTGCAGGGGGCTCTTCCAAAATTTTTTAAAAAGTGCGTTTGAAAGATTCTTTTCGCAAATTTTTCGATTCCACACAGAATGAATATCTTTTTGGTGAATTAAATGAAGATTCTATTGATGAATAGATGATTTCTCGCACTTCGTCAATTTTTATGTTTTCATTGTTTTTATTTATTATTTCAATGTCAGGATATTGAAAATTATTAATAAAGCCGTTCGATTTTCTCTCTTTCAGCGTCATTCTGCACATCCTTTGTCATAATCATTTTTGAAAAACATTAGTGCATAAGAAAGCAAGTCAACTCTCTTATCACCGTAAAAGAGATAACTTGCGCTCACTTTATCCTGATTTGCCTCATTTTTAAATTTTTCAGTTATTTTCTGTAATTTCATTTTTTCTCATTTTCTTTTTTTCTTTTTTAAAATTAACAACAAATATTAATTTTCTTTCATTTGAAGAGTTCTTAATAATTTCTTGTTGTCAAATGCGGCTCCTCCACCTAAAACTACTGAATCAAGTGGATTTGGAGATAAGAATACTTTAATTCCAACTTCTTGTTCCATCATGTCAATAAAGTTTCTGATTAGAGAACCTCCACCAGTCATTACAATTCCGTTATCCAAAATATCTGCTGCCAATTCAGGCGGACATTTTTCAAGAACTTCTTTTGTAGAGTTTACAATTTGGAATAGAGAATCTTCGATTGCTTCGTAAATTTCATTTGCATTGACTTCTACAGTATTAGGAATTCGAGTTTCCAAATCTCTACCTTTTATTTCCATAACTTCAGGCGACTGAACTTTTTAATGCTGAACCTAAATCTTTTTATTTTTTTCAGCAGTTCTATCTCCAATTAATAAATTATATTTTTCTTTTTACATATCTTACAATATCTTCATCAAATCTGTTTCCAGCAATTCTAATTGATTTACTTGCAATAATTTCATCTAGCGAAAGAATTGCAATATCAGTAGAACCTCCACCTATATCAATTACCATGCTTCCTTCAGGTTGTGAAATATCCACTCCGGAACCAATAATAGCGGCTCTTCCTTCTTCAATAATGTATGTCTTTTTAGCGCCTTTTACTGCATCAAACAATGCTTTTCTTTCAACACTTGTTACTTCAATCGGCACACAAATCATTACTTCAGGCTTGAACAGCGAATTTCCATAAATTTTTGTGAATAAAGTATGTAATCATTTCCTTTGTTGAGTCAATATCTGCGATAACTCCATCTTGTAAAGGTTTAATAGCTTGAATACTGTCAGGAGTCTTCCCAAGCATTTCTCTAGCTTCTTTTCCAACTGCAATTAATCTTCCTGTTTTTCTATCACGTGCAACAACAGATGGCTCGTTTAATACTATTTTTTTTCTTTGCTTATCGTAAATCAATATATTTGCAGTTCCTAAATCTATTGAAATACTTTTTATTTACTCTAAATATTTTTACAAAATCAAATACACCCATTTTTTCCTCCTATTTAAAATTAACTTTCTTAATTATATCATATTTTTCAATAAAAATTTATTATTTTTTTGAAAATTTTTGAATTTTTTACTACAAATATTTATTTTTACATTTTTACTATATTTTTTTACCTAATTTGGCTTTTATTTTTTTAGTTTTGCAAAAAAATAAATAATATTTAATAAATCAGAAATTTATATTCAGCCATTTCAATATTTCATCATAAATCTCGTATTTGTTTATTTCATTTAGGATTCATGCCGTCCATCCCTGTTTTTCAAGAACATTAATTCTTCTTTTTTTCTCAAATTATTAAAAATCTTATTTATATGATAAGTGTCAATCGCCTTGTCATCAGTTCCCGTAAACAGCCAATATTTTTTTGCAGACTCATCTAATTTTTTATAATTTCTGTTAATAAATCCCATTGTGGAAAAAATTCCAGAAAAAAACTTTGGTGTGACAGGATAACCGCAAAGTTCACTTTCTTCGTATTTTTTACTTTCATCTTCATCTCGAGTCAGCCAGTCAAATTTAGTTTTATTCGGCTCAAAAGCCATATTCCATTTCCTGAAAATTTTATTAAATGCAGAAAATTTCCTGAAAATAACTCTTTCCAGAATAGTTGCAAAACTTCCCCCTGCAGCTTCCATCTGTTTTTTCAATGGAAAACCCGACAAAATAAAATATTTGTAACTATTTTCAATTCCCCATCGCATTCCAATCAAAGACCCCATGCTATGTCCAAAAATCGTAGTATTATCAGGATTTGATCCAATTTTTATCCAAAAAGATGCCAATATCTTTAAAAACAGCCTTTATTCCATTTTTTCCAAAATCTCCAATTTCTCCATCCTTCAGTTCTCCATGCCCACGAATTTCCATAACAAATACATTATACCCGTTAGAAGCCAAAAACTCCCCAAATTCAGCATATCTTCCAACAGGCTCGGTCATTCCATGAAAGATTACAATATTATTTTTTTATATTTTTTTCTCTTTTGACTTAAAAAAATAAATAAGGTATTTTTTTATTATCAAAACTTTCAAAATATTGTTTTTTTCCATTATTTCCCTTTCTAAAAAAAATATCATCAAATAATTAGTTTTTTTACTAATTTAAATAATTATATATATTTATTATAATATAATATTATTTTTTTGCAATTACAAATTTTTGGCTTTTGTCCTTTTTTTAACTTTTTTTATTGAAATTGCATATTTAAATCGATTTTTTTATACTATTGTTACAATTTATTTTACTTTGACTATTAATTAAATTTTTATTAATTTTTTTAAAATAAAAAAATAATATAGAAAATATATGAAAAACTATATTAATTATCTAAAAATATATGATAAAATAAAAGTGTATAGTAAAAATAAAAAGATATGTAAAATAAGGAGGTATTTTGATGAATTATCAAAAATTTAGTGAATGGAGAGTGGAAAGACTCTAAAAATATAATAACTATTTATTCACCAATAAATGGGGAAGAACTTGGAACAGTTCCAGCTATGTCAAGAGAAGATGTTGATTATGCTATGGAATCTGCCAGAAAGGCTTTGCCTGCTTGGAGAGCATTGTCAGCCGTAGAAAGAGCCGCATATTTGAATAAGGCTGCTGATATTCTTGAAAGAGACAAGGATAAAATTGGGGAAAACTTGGCAAAGGAAGTAGCCAAAGGAATTAAAGCCGCTATTTCAGAAGTTGTGAGAACTGCTGATTTAATTAGATACGCCGCTGAAGAAGGGCTTAGAATCACTGGAGAATTTGTAAATGGTGGTGGATTTGAAGTTGGAAGCAAGAGAAAATATGGAGCTGTAAAAAGAGAGCCAGTTGGTGTTGTTCTTGCAATTGCGCCATTTAACTATCCTGTAAACTTATCAGCATCTAAAATAGTGCCAGCTTTAATCGGAGGAAATGTAGTAATTTTCAAACCGCCTACACAAGGTTCAATAAGTGGATTATTATTGACAAAAGTATTTGCAGAAGCTGGAATTCCAGCGGGAGTGCTTAACTCTGTAACTGGAAAAGGTTCCGAAATCGGAGATTATTTGATTGAACACAAAGAAGTAAACTTTATAAACTTTACAGGAAGTACACCAATTGGGGAAAAAAATTGGGAAAACTTGCTGGAATGCGTCCAATTATGCTTGAATTAGGTGGAAAAGATGCTGGAATTGTATTAGAAGATGCAGACTTGGAAAATGCCGCTAAAAATATCGTAGCAGGGGCATTTAGTTATTCTGGACAAAGATGTACCGCCATTAAAAGAGTACTTGTAATGGATTCAGTTGCAGACAAATTAGCAAACTTGATAAAAGAAAAAGTTGAAAAAAATTAACTGTTGGAGATCCTTTTGACAATGCTGACATTACAACAGTAATTGATACTCCATCAGCAGACTTTATCGAAGGATTAATAAAAGATGCACAAGAAAAAGGTGCAAAAGCATTGACTACAGTAAAAAGAGAAAAAAATCTAATCTGGCCAGTAGTTTTTGACAACGTAACAACTGATATGAGAATCGCCTGGGAAGAACCATTTGGACCAGTATTGCCAATTATTAGAGTAAAATCTGTGGATGAAGCAGTAGAAATTGCAAATAAATCAGAATATGGACTTCAATCAGCAGTATTTACAAAAAATTTCCCATTAGCATTTGAAATCGCTGAAAAATTAGAAGTAGGAACAGTACATATAAATAACAAGACTCAAAGAGGGCCTGACAGCTTCCCATTCTTAGGAATTAAAGGTTCAGGAGCAGGAGTTCAAGGGATAAAATACAGTATAGAAAGCATGACAAGAGTTAAATCTATCGTATTTGATATATAAAATTAAGAAGATGTTTTTCTTTCGGAAAAGCATCTTTTTACATTTATAGAAAAACTGATTTAAAACTGAACTCAAAAAGCTATGACTATTTTTACTCAAACTCTAAGTTTATATAATTTTTTTAATAGTTTAATTTTTGAATGAGTTCGAGTATAATTTTTAAAATTTTTAAATAAAAAAATTATTTTAGAGGAGGATTTTTCCTATGAAAAAGATAACAATGCTTCTAACATTAGTTTTAACAGTGCTATCATCTACAAGCTGCTCTTATTTTTAAGATTCCCTAAAGGTGATGGAAGAGAAAAAGCAGGAAATTTATGTACTTATACAGCAAAGGGAGAATTTATAGGCTGTGAGCCTATAAGATAATAAAAAGTTTTACAATAAAAGATTTTTGGAAATGGAAATAGAATACTAATTGAAATATTAAATGGAAAATTAAAAAGGTGAAAAAGGATATATAAATTTAAAAAGGATTTAAAGAAATTAATGATAAATTTCTAGAAAAATATATTGGAAGTACTTGGAGGGCTTTTAGCTACCCATAAAATCTATTTGGATTGACGCTGAACCCAAAGATATTGATATGTCAAAATATAGCTGGGAATATGGAATAGTTCTTTTTTTCTACAAAATATCTTAAAAATGACAATTTTGAAAATAGATTTCTTAATAGTTTAAATTTAATTTTTAATCAAAGAAAAAAATAGAACTAAATGATGAGATTACTCAATATGATTGTGAAAGAGATTCATCGAAAATATTTTTGTATAATTTTAATGATGATATATATGGATTGCTCCAAGAAAGTGGAATTCCAAAAGATTATGTTTTTTTGTAAGGGTTATTTTTGGAATGAATAAATTAAAATAAAGAAAGAGAGTTGATTTTTAATGTATATTAGACCAGAAGATGTACTTTCTCCAAGAGATAAAGTAAAAATTTAGAAATTCTTATAAAAAAATGATAAAGAAGATTACTCAATAGCACTTCTTGAATACGATGGAACTGAATGTGTTGGTGTAAGATGGAATACAACAAATGAAGAAAAAGATAATATCAGAACACCACAATCAAGGGGAATACCTACATGGTTTATACTCCCAAAAAGAAGTTGCAAAAGTATATTTGGAAAAAAATTTTTAGAGGGAAAAAGAAAAAGAAAAGAATTTGAAAAATAGAATAAAAATTATATTTAAATAAATAAATAAAAAAACATATAGGAGGAAATGTTATGAAAAAGCATTATTATTTTTTTATTTTGCTGCATCTGTAATATTTGCGGCAGGACCAAAAAGTTCCTTATACTCATGAGGATTTTATTCGACAGATAAAGTTCAAAAAGGCTGTTCATTTTGTTTCTGTTGACGACATTAAAAAAAAAGTCTTGAGGGAAAGGACCAATTAATGTAAGTTTTGATATTGATGATACATTGGTGCATTCAAGCGGTTACTTTAATTATGGGCAATATCATTTCCAAATTCAGGAGATAAAAGAGGAGCTGCAAGTTATTTGTATAATCAAAAAAATTTTTGGGATTATGTTGCTGAAAAACGGAGATGAACACTCAATTCCAAAACAATCTGCAAAAAGATTTAATTAAAAATGCATTTGGAAAGAGGAGATCACATATTTTTTTCATTACAGGAAGAACAAAACATTCAAAAGATAAAAACTATACTTCAACAAAATTATCAAAAAAACATTGCAAAAGATACTTTGATTTGCCAAAAGAAGTCTATGTAGAATATACAGCCGATACTCCAACAGGTGGGCTACAAATACGATAAATCATTCTACATTAAAAACACAATGTTTCAATTCACTACGGTGACAGCGACGATGATATTTTAGCTGCAAGAGAAGTAGGAATTCGTGGAATAAGGGTTCAAAGAGCTTATAATTCTACAAATCCGCAAAAGATGAATGGTGGATATGGAGAAGAAGTTTTGATAAATTCAGCATGGTAAGACTAAAAAAAGTAAAAATTCATATTTTCTCATTTTTTTCTTTAATAAATATGTGATATTATTTAATTAGAAAAGAAAAGAAAAATCAGAAAAAGAGGTATTTAAAATGAAAAAGATGTCTATTTTTAATTGGAATTTTTACAGTCTTTTTTTGTTAAATTGTTTTGTTTTTAAGTGCATATTCAAAAAAACAAAATGTCTATAATTTAAATGGAACGTCATGGGAATTGGTACAAGTTAGCCGAAAAAGGGAAAAAAATGTTGTAATTCCGAAAGAAGCTAAGATTACAATTAATTTTTTAGAAAATGAGATTAATGGATTTTTCAGGGATAAATAATTATTCTGGAGATTATATGGTAAAAAAATAATTTCACTTTATCAGCTGATGTGGCTACAACTTTTAATGGCAGGGCCAGAGAATTTGATGAATATCGAACAAAAATTTTCTTGATATTTTACAATCTTTTTCCAAAAAAATAAGTTATAATGCTAGTACTTTGACTCTGAGTAATAAGAAGGAAGTTTGGACTTTTTAAAAGTTTTGACATTAAATAAAAAGTTGAAAAATACAAGTTGGAAACTTTTGAATATGGATGGAAAAAGATGTTAGCAAATTGATTTCAAAAAAATGAGAATAATATTACACTTTCTTTTTAATGAAAAATGGAATAAATGGTAATTCAGGAATAAATAACTATTTTTGGAGATTATGAAAATAGTTAATAATAATATTAAAGTTGGTCCTCTTGGTTCAACAAGAATGGCAGGCCCTGAAAAATCTTATGAAAATTGAAAGGGAATTTTTGGAACTTTTAGGAAATTCTAAAAAAAGTTAAACTGTCTGGTCAAAAACTTTGGTTTTAACAACAGATAAGGGAAAAAAACTTTGACATTTGAAAAAGTTAATAAATAAAAAAATTTTTGAATTATAGTTAGGCAAATTTATTTAATAAGGGGAGTTTTGACTCCCTTTTTTTATAGTTTAGTAAGTTAATTAATTTAATTTTTAAATTTATTTTTAGTGTACTTTTTTTGTAAAAAAATTGAAAAAAAGGATATATCTATGATACAATTTTTTTGTATAAAATATTGAAGAAAAAGTTATAAATGTGAGTGCTGGAGTAATTCACTAAAATGATAAAATTAATGTAATAAAAATATTATAAAAACTAATTTTGAAAGGAATAAAAATATATGAAAAAAATAAATTTTTTTGACTGCGATATGTATGTTGTCAACTTTTGTAGGAACAAATCTTCATGCAAAAAAACATCGAAGGGGAAAAAACTGTAAAAGTCTAAAACTTCTCATAAGCCTTTTAAACGTAAAAAAGCTCATAGTAATGGAAATAGCGGAATTTATGGAGTTTCTGCAAAAAAATAAAAGTGATCTTGTTGAGACAAAAATGGCAGAATTAAGACAAAAACATAGAAAGGCGATGACTTCGGGATCAGTTCAAGAAAGAAAAAAAGAGTGGCTGTAGAAAGAAAAACTTTTAACTTCCTATAGCAAGTGGCGTGGGACAAGATATGTATTAGGAGGAGATTCTAGAAAGGGTATAGATTGTTCAGCATTGACACGTAGAGTCTATCGTGAAGTTTTTCAATAAGGAGCTTCCGAGAGTTTCAACGCAGCAAGTAAAACAAGGGACAAGAGTTTCAGCTAAAAATTTACGATCAGGGAGATATTGTTTATTTTTAAACCAGAAAATAGAACGAGCCATACAGCAGTTTATGTTGGTAACACATTATTTATTAACGCTTCTTCTTCAAAAAGGGGTTGTAATGTCATCTTTAAAGAGTCCATACTGGAGAAAATATTTCAGATATGGAGTAAGGGTTCACAATGTTTAATATTTTTGGAGCTTTATTGGAAATAAAAAAAGGAGAGCAGGAATTTTTTTATGAAAATATCAAAAAAATTAATAATAATGTTATTTGAGATATTATTAATAGGATGTGTTTTTAAATGGAGCTGTTAAAAGAAAAAAATCCTGTTATAAATGATAAACGCAGGGAACTTGTATTTAAAAAAATTTAATTGTAATAAAAAAATATATACAGTAAATTATATTACAGATGAAATGGTTCAGCTTTTTGGATATGAAAACATATGAAAAAAAGGCTACTGGATAGGGTTGTATCTGTAAACGGAGAAAAAAATATAGCGATGAAAATGTCAAAAATTCATATAAAGGGAACCGCATGATACTTACACAAAATGGAAGAAATACTTCTTGCCTTTTTAGTCAAATAATGCAGATTTTTATTCAAAAAAACAATATTAAATCAATTCAACAGTTTAAACTTGTAAATCTAAAGTAATAGATTTATTACAAATTCTATTTATCGAGGGCTTTGACCCCTTACCAAAAATCATAACAAATCAATTATTTCAATTTAGAAGCAATATTTTTTTATAAATAAAAACGCCATCCATCAAATATTTATAAAAAAATAAATTTTTTTAAAAATATAGATTTCTTGGCGCAATTTTAAATGAA
>BNJU01002873.1_pt1 | contig 40038 bp, 71 predicted proteins | sample 8539281 | NCBI WGS metagenome assembly BNJU01 (sample SAMD00202456, study PRJDB9452) | human saliva metagenome | isolation source: human saliva | place: Japan
TTCAAAACTGCAACGGTACAGTGAATTTGTAACACCTCTGCCTGATAGATTATAATGTCATCAGAGGAAAAAGCTCATGACTCGAATATCAGACGAAAACCAGACGAAAAAGTTGTTCTTGCGCACATTCAGGACCGACGCACTATTGCCAGCCTTGTAACTGAGTGCGGCATATCCAGAGCCACTGTTTCCAACTGGGTACGCTCGTATCGCGAAGAATGCCAAAACAATGATGAAGAGAAGTCTCAGTTGGAGATAATGAAAGAACTTCGTCGTCTCCGGCGTGAAAAAGTCGAATTGAAAAATGGAGAACAACTTCTTTAGCTGCGGCATTCTTCGCGAAGGAAATCGATTAGTGGCATATCGTTTCCTTAATTAAGTATATGCAGGAGTTCGGATTGAGATGGCTTTTGAAGAAGCTGCTCATTCATCCAAACGCTTATCTACCTCAGAAATGCAAAAGCGGGGCATCACGCTCAGAAATCTCATTGTTGTCAATGGATTCAAGCACTCTATCATGATTTTCATGGTGTCATTGGACACCGTTAAATGAGGGCATTTCTGCAAAGAGATGGAATCTCATTGAGCAAAACCACCGCCCACAAATACATGAATCGTGAACTGCAACTGCACTCGATTTGTCGCCGAAAAGAGGCCCGCGTACCATCGGTGATTGGCTCATAAAATTTTTCGAATCTATTTTTCCGAATATGTTAAAGAGAATTTTTTTCTCCCTAAGCAGCCGAATCGAGTTTGGTGTACTAACCTCACATGTATGACGCTGACAAATGGAGCCATGCGTTATAATTGTTCCATTATCGATTTACACGACAGATGTGTTGTTGCCAGTGAAAACAGCTCTTATATCACGAGTTTTCTGGCTGTGCATACACTTGAAAAGCCTTGTCGAATTCAAAGGCTATCCCACAAAGCCTGATTTTGCACTCGGATCTAAGGGAAGTCAGTTTACTTCCGCAGAGTTTGTACTAACATTGTCGGCAGCGCGATTTCTCAAAAGCATGAGCTGTGCGGGCTGTCCATATGACAATGCGCCGATGGAACGCTATTACAATCGATATTACAATTTTAAAGGCCGAGTTGATTTATCAGTATCGTTTTGAAACTGCAACAGAACTGGATGATACCGTCTCAGAGTTTGCCTACGATTGGTACAATCAAGTACGCCCACACTTGTATAACGGATATCTGATTCCGTTTGAAAAGAGAGCAGAGTGTACCATTAAGCAGTGATGTTCCAAAAGAGTTGACCTCTACAAAAAGCTAAAAGTTTCAAATTAAAACTCCCATGCAGTCATTGTTTCACGCCAAATAGCTATATGGATGTAAAGTTTTCTTTTAGCAACAAATCTCCCATTCCCTTAGTATCGGCTGTAGTCAGAACCCAGTTCCTGCAAATAAGCTATCCTATCATCGCTATGAGGATGTGTTGCATACAACGCTTTCAACAATCCGTTTTCTGGAGCAGAACACATATGTCGATCTAAAACGCTTGCTAGAGTAGAACCATAACCGAGATCGAAAGCATACCGGTCCGCCACATATTCATTCTGACGCATTGACCACATGAGAAAAAGCATACAAAACTTGGTCCATAGCCACATTAGTCCTGTTGAAAGACCACCAACTATCACAATCAGTATCCCCGTCCCATATTTTTCTTGTTCCAATAGCAAATAATGTAAAGAGACCGGTAATCAACCAACAAGCAATCCTAATCAGCAAAAAGAAAACCAGAAATAAAAATATTACCACCACCTATCAACAGCTGTATTGATGAATGCCTATACGCCAGGTGTCCAAGTTCGTGGGCAAAATACTGCCATTATCTCACCATCTGATAGATTTAATATTCCGTCCGTAACACAGATGGTTTTTTTCTATGAATTGCAAAAGCATTTTAGCGCAGAATCGTGAATTATTTTACAATGTATAGAACCAACCATATCTGGTGTTTTTTTGCTTTGCCTGCTCAAAAACAATTTCAAGGGAGAGGTATCAGGCGCATCTTAATATCCGCGCGTCTTATTTCTTTTGCACCTACTAAAAACCGCAAGCATCCACTCTCCTACCGGTGAGAAACTAATTAATACAGTAAATATATAGCAAATCAGCAATGGAATAACATTCTCTGGTGTAATGCCATCAAAGAAAAAAAGGCGGAACAAAGAAGTGTAATGTTCAATAAAAAGAAAATCAGTGTTCCTAAATTTGACAGTCTAAATATCCTTCCCAGCCTATGCCACGCATCCATTACATCACCTCCAGCTTCTATATTAATTCTATATTAATCGATAAAATCAAATTCCTGCTGATTTTCTTTCCTCGAATAAAGGAGAACACCTGCCTCACATGTATATTCATTATCCACACCTATATAGATTCCCTTATCTGCTCCACCGACTTCAACCTGAAGAATAACTACTTGATCCGGCCTCACCATCAATTGGAAGCAGAACCACGTATTCCTTTTTTTCTATATGTTATCAAATCCAGAGTTCAAAGCTTATTTCAGAACCATTATCATCATTGAGTGTTATAATCTTATCAGAAGTATTTTCATCATTTATGACGCTGCCTTTGCTCTGAGACTTCAGTATTATTTAATACTAAACCGGCGTCCATATGCACTTCATTATTGATTAATTCTTGTTCTTTATTTTTCAGCGTATACAGTTTCAGTTTCAATAACTGTATTATTATTCCGAATTGCATTGAAGATCTGTTTTCTGCGTTCAACAATTTCACTACTCATATTTTTCAATCCTTCTTACCTATTTTTATGCCAGTTTGCTACTAACAGCTTCTTGGTATTCAGTATATATAATCACTATGGATTGATTTTTGCCGATAATTAATCCTCAGTTATCACTAACTATCCTTGTACTGTCTGTCCTTGAAAAATCAACCCAAAATGGATTCGCCTCATCAAATAATCTTTTTGCTCCGGCGTAAGAGCGTGCGGATAATCTCTAAAAAGATTAAATATATGTGTCCCATCAAAAAGTAAAAAGTATTTCTCCGACTTTTGTCTGGTTGTGGCAAACCATGAAAACTTCAACTCGCTCTTATCTGACATGTCCTATTGCCCTCCTCATCTTCTGATTTGTACAGATTCGTCTGTATTGATATATCCTAAAATATCTAAGAATTCCGTGTTGTTTTGTAGAGAGTCTAATTCAATGAGGTATTAGCCCACTCTCTTGACCGATAATCGTTACAACGAAATCTGAAGATAACGCCTATGGAGTTAGTGAATGCCACCCATTTACACTTGGGTTTCCATTTTGCAACTCTAAGTACTGATAAATCCCATCGTTATTCAAACGGACAACAGCAGCATGCTCTCCAGTAGCCATATAATACTGTCTTCCGGGCTCCATGTGTGACATTAACTGCTCAACACATGCTGTATCGTCTACTCCATTCAAGACCACTGAGTTAACTCCGTCCATATTTGCAATTTGTTCGATTGACGACCTTAAAGAAAACACCTCTCGACTTCGACCACCACGGAAGTCAAACACAACATACCCTGCTCTGTTTCCAGCATAAGCAAATGCCAGCGAGGAACAAGATCCTATCATATCGCATCCACTTATGCTACTAATAATTTGTTGTTCACTTCTTGCACAAGCGGCTCTCGCAATAGGTCTATGCTCAACGCCTTTTAATGCTTTCTTAATACTCTGGTTGCTAGAAAATACTCTTGCAAAAAAACGACTCACTCCATTAGAACTAAGCGCCCCCTGACATATCATCAATTTCAATCGCTATCTGTCCTTGATTTGTATAAGTATCAAGCGTAGTATCTTCATATGCCTGTAAACTCTGTGCAAGTAACGCCAAGGGCTTTTCGGATTGAAGAAGTATATTCAGAATAACATTTAATGATTTGCTACATTCTTGTATAACGTCACCTAGCTCTCTATATTTTTATCATTCCAACTAACTCCTAACTGCTGGTATTTCCGAGTTACAGATGCTTTTGTAGCTTCAATACTGAAACAGCTCTTATGATATTCTGACAAGCAGCAAGAACTGTGGTTGAATCAGCGTTAACTAAACCCATAGACTGCCTCCTTATGAAACTCAGCCACACATTATAGGCTCTGCATCTGCGACTCGGTTTCATTATAATAGTGTTGTAACAGCTCTTCTTTACTCTAGTGAGCTAATTGGTCAAAGTATTTCCGAATCACGTCAGTCGGTGGCAGAACATACGGTTTTCATCTGGAAAGTATTTTTCACTCCATCAGTAAAATAAACAGTATTATCTCTCAAGCCAGAAACAGAGACATTCTCAATGAGGTTATCCGCGTCATTACTTCCGAGAGAGAATATAACTCGTTCAGGGAACTTAGTCAAAACATTCTCTCCATAGTACATGCACTCTCTTACAGTCTGATATTCGAGAGAAGTCACTATAAAATGAATTCCAAAACCGGAGCCATCAGAAATCAACTTAAGAAGTTTATCACCGACGGATAGTTCATACTCATTGTTCTTTGCCTCAAAGTATCCAGTAACTGTAGCAAATGGATTATTAGGATCGACTTTGGGTTCTTCGATTGCTTCATCAAGAAACTCATTCTCATCGACTTGTTCACCCTTAATCATGGCTTTCACAATATCCAGGAATTGCAAATTCTTTATGATAACAAATACAACCTGATCTCCGTTCTGTTTTTCCACGATTGGTAATTCTTGAAAACTTCATTGATGAACATAATAATATCAGTTCGATTTTCTGCAAGTCTAAAACTCGAGAAGTAATCACTGAGAATCCGATAAAATTCTGCGGATCCATCATCTCCGACAAGTTTATCACCATCAATGCAATATACTGATACACGCTTATTCAAAAGTGCAGATACTGATGTAATTATTAGCAATCATGTTTGCCATTCTTTTCGTTTGCCCTGCAAACCAAAAAGATTGTGTTTTTCTTTCTATCGACACTAATATTAAAAGGCGGTGCAACCTTAATTAGTGTCCCCATATGAATTCGCACAGGTAGTTCATCTGTAAGGCCAATACTTGATTCCTCAAAATAGTCCAGTAAATTAATTGTTCGGCCTCCCTCAAATGTTTGAAGCGTAGAAGGTCTATCTGCATAAGTCTTACTAATTAAGTCGAGCATTTCATGCTGAGTTTTATCGTCACAATAAGCTGCACGGAATCCAATATTTGATTGCTCCGTGTAATCCAGATTCATTACAGCAGTACCAATAGGGCTCCCTTCATCATTGCAAGAGCCTTTACATCATTTTTGATCTGAAAAAGATATCTTGCATCATTCTCTCCACATTTTTAAACCTATGCGAATACGCATCTGCTCAATTGTCCCGTGCGACAAGGTCAAATCTGATATTACCTTTGTTGACTGTGTAGCCATAAGCAGATGAATACCGAAAGCGCGTCCCTCCGTCACTATTCTTTTGGTAAGTTCAGCACAGTTCATTGCAACTTTCCTGTTCGTAGAATCATTAAATAGAATCTGGAACTCATCCATAATAACAAGAATTCTTGGTAGAGGCTTCCTGTTGCCTCCTTGTATCCTTTTAGAGACTTGTTTGTCCTGCATCCTTAAACAGAGTTCCCCTATGCTCCATCTCTTTACGAGATTTTCAAGGATGCTTTCTCCAAATTCTTGCATAGCATCGAGTGCCAGCAATTGAATATGAGGAAGTTTGATAGAATCGTAAACCTTGAACTCTGTTCCGCTCTTAAAATCCATTAAATATAAATGAAGCTGATCAGGATCATAATGGAGCATACTGCTCATTATAAGGTATGAAGAAGAGTAGACTTTCCGGAGCCCGTGGCACCTGCAATTAAACCATGATGAGAAGAGCCTTCTCCAATCGTAATACTTACAATGCTATTCCATCGCCCACGCCAACCGGAATCTTCACTGGACTTCGAGGAATCCATCGAAAACAAGTCTTTCGCGAGGATGTCTCTGAACGAAAGGCCTTGCTTTTTAATTGTTTCGCTTCTATCAGCATATTCTACTATAAATTTTTCTGCAACATTTCCAGTCGGCCCGTTCGGAATGTTAATTTGTAGATTGTATGGAAGTAGACCATACTCTCCGTCCCTATAATCAATAGATGCACAGTATCTTTTGAATTTGTTCATGCGTTCATCAATACTTCATATCTAGAAAACGTAATATTGGGATTGTAGCAAATCATTGTAAACACTCCACACTTGTTTCCGTTCCGAAGAATGTTTGTCAATAAATCTATACTCCTACCATCCATACCACTTGGAAAATCATAGAGAACCAAAAAGTGTCACAGGTTCTGCTCTGTTTGGAGTATTTATGTTATAATCGAGAATATCCTTGTATCTGTTTCCCCAATTTGTCCCTGAATGAATTCATCAATCTGTGCGTTGATTTTTTGTAGTCGTTCAGTCATTGCCTCCTGACTTGTGTATATTCTTTGATCAAATGTATCCGGTGACTTCTTTTCTAAAATCAAGGAAAGGAATAATGCTGTTGCCCCGTTGCTCCCCATCGAAAAATACAAATATTAACCTTTGTTACGGGCATGGATGATAGAAAAACTCCATATAACATGGTGTGTAAATTTAAGCATCTCTCTCTTCGTATTTTCAGGGCAGTTAAGAAGCAGATTAAACGAATTCCTTAAATCGAATGTAAATGGCAATTCGACATATGAATTGCATTTTGTTCCCGCATCACCCTCAATACCGAAGCTATCGGTAATATGTTGATATCCGACGCTGTCCGAAAAATATCAGACGGATAGAAAAACGTTGCCTAAAGTAATAAATGACGGAAAACTCGCATCAATAGCCGGGGCTGTTGCATAGTCCTTTTTATAGTCCTCCATCATCTTACCGATAAAAGCAATATGTTCATCAAGTTCCATAGAATCAGTGGCATTGACAAGTTTTTTGATGAGAGGTGAGAAAGCGATTCCACGGTTCTTTATTCCTTCATAGATGAGCATATATTTACTGAAAAATGTGGAGAACTCCCCCCTTTCAGGCATTGGGTAGAAAGCGGTTGGTAAACCTCTGTAAACAAAATCCCGATCGCTCTGCTGAATAACTACAGATAGTTCAAGTATTGATTGTAGGCTTTGCTGGTATTCTTTCGAGGTGCTATCATCTACAGAAGAATTATGCGAAATCACCATATAAATTCCACACCTGCTCCCTGTTTCTAATGATGTTTCTCAGTTCACCTATAGTTCGCTCATCAAAACCTTTCGGAAAATCAAAGAGCAGTAATAGCTCTGCGTTTACGAAATAATCAGCATGATCTGATGCGTAATCAAAAATGTTCTCATACTGGTTCCCCAGTTTATCCTGCAGTATATCCTCAATTTTTCCATTAATCCGACTGATTTCACCCGCGATATCATCTTTGTTTATAAGGATTTTATCACCAAATAGTTCCGGCAACTTTTTTTTCGCATCAAAAAATGGAGAGATGCTATTCCTCTATTTTCTGGATCAACAACTCTAAATGTAAGTTCTGGCAACGGGGCAAGCAGAAAGCAGCCCATACAACCGAATGAATAAACCCTGAACAGATGCCATATTCGAGTTATCATTTTTTATAACCCATACTGGCGCATCTATAGTAGACATCATAATGGGAAAACGAATGCCAGTATCGGATAGCAGGGATGCGCATTTTTCTTTAAGCACTGCCGCAACAATGCGGGACCGTACGAGGTAATCAACAGGATAATCAACAAACATCATATCAAGCACTTCGTCCTGAACTTCGATGATGTATTAACCTTAACTACATTTCCAATGTATTTTGAAGTCATCGCACTAAGATAGTCAACAAATTGATCAGGCAAAAATGGCATCAAGATTGGTACATATTCTATCTGCAACAACATCAGCTGTTTTTGAATGCTGCGATTCAAGATCTGCTAATTCTCGCTTATGGTGTTCAATTGTCGCGCCCCTTTTTAGCTAAATATCCGTTCTTCAATTCAGCAAAAATTCTCTTCGGTAAGTGTCGGTAGTATTTCTTCCATTTCCTTGACAAAAGGATGCTACAGTATTCCTTAATATAATTAACTCTTCATAGTCTTTCGTTTGTTTGAAAACAGATAATTCAATCCGTTAATCAGACCTGGAAGAATATCCTCCGAATATTTTTGAAGAGCACATTAAAATCAGCTTTGATTCTTCCAAAGTTTCCAAGTAATCAGTAGCTTCTGAATACCGTTCACTTGTTGTGGCGGACAGAATTCTTTTCTTCTTCGATTTTGTTTTCACATAGTATTTATCTACTTTAGACAGTTTTGCATCCAATTTATCAATATCCGCAAGAACGCTATTTGCATCACTAATGGCTTTTACTCGACTTGCTGGATACAGCCGAACAGTTCCTTTTTATAGAAGTCTCTAAACTCGACAATTCAGAACCTTGCCTATTTAGGAGCTGGCTCTTGTCTCTTTCATAATTCGTCTGGGTTGCACTGATCAACTGCTCAGCATTATCAACAAACGCATTTTAAATCGGAAATCAGGAAATAATCTCCCTCTGCGCAATGGCTTTCATGCGCAATACTCCTTTCTCCTAAATAGGAACAACAAGTTATTTTTCTTCTAATTCGTACTTACATTTATCTCTGCATTTCTCTCCAAACCCCACAACAAGAGATGTAGTAACTTGCAGCGGGTAGCTGAATATTTCAACCATCTCCCCCACCAATTTGGGGATTGCTCGTATTACACCAATGTGTATTGTCTAAGATCGTTTAGAGGCGAGGAACATAATCGACATTTGTCGAGTTTAGTATGTCAATAATTAATTTAATACCTATGCTGGTAATAAAGTTAATGTCAACCGAAATACCAGGTTCAAACTTAATGCCCTCGATATTCTCCTGTGAGGAATAAACATGATGGTTTGCCTCTACTCGCCCAGACATACCGCCTCCGTCGCCCAATGCACACGCATAGCAGGGCATTCCTTTTCCTGGAATATGATAGAATATCTCACCCGGCATAAGCTCTTTCCCAGAATCCAATCGACAAGAAAAGCAGCATCATAATAAATTGCGATTCGATTGAATAAAACATCAGCAGCCCGGTTATCCGCACAACCTACGAAGATTGTCTCTTTAGGAACGCAGATTTCGTCTAATACTCCCTTTGAATGTTCTGAACGATTCCACCAAATGTCCTGACATCAACATTTGGATTGACATTTAAAAGTTTTCTCCTCAAAAGCATTAACCTTCAAATCTCCAACATCTTCGATTCCGCACTGATGACGGCAGAGATTGTGGTATTCCAGTGTATCAGCATCAACAAGTCACAGTGACCGACTCCAGCCCTTGCAAGTTCTATTGCGACAAGACTTTCAACTGAACTGCACCCCTAAGATAATGGCACGTCATAACGTTAGTTTCCAAAAATTCCTTTATTTCTGGAAAAATGCTTTGGTATAATCCAGTATGCCTGTCTTTATCTCGGTTCCTTTTCCAGTAAAAAGGTTATACCGTTTTCATTAATAACACCACAAAATCCTTCTCTGTTAGGGCTCTAGTGCCCGAAGGAAAAACTTCACCAAGGCAATCACCTCTCTTGTAAAGCTCCGTGGGTAAATATTGAAAAATTCCAGTATCTTCAAAAATATTTGGCTGAAGACCTCTCCACACTCTCAAGCTGATCTTGTGAGACAAAAAGCAGTCAACGGTACGTCTTCACCGAAAAAATTTTTGGGTATTTTTAATTTCATTATTTGCATCTTCTCCACTGTTAAACTTTATAATCTTCAGCACTGAGTCAAATATATTTCCCTGATACCACATTCTGAAGCTCATTGTCTGTTCCTATGATTTTTCTTGCCTTTTTCTACTCTTTTGCCTTATTTGCAGCCTCCTCAAACATTCCGCTATAATAAAGATAGCTTTTTGTCCTCATAAAAATACTATTCGTTTTTCACTTTGGAATTCATGAAATATATTCTGGTATTCGTGTCAACGGTTTCCCGTGAAATTACCAGATACCGATTCTGCATAATCACAGTTACTTGAATACCAATTTTATCTGACATAAAGGTCAAATCTTCTATTACAGCCTCGGCCATCTTATCAAGTCCAGAATCGTCAACGGTTGAAATTTACTCTCAATATTGCATTCATTTTCGCAATATAAGATGAAATGAATCATAAATGACTCAAGGCTGATTGTCTCTTTGTACCGCGGGCGCACGGAACTCCCTCAGCGCAGTCTCCGAACGTTTCCTCCATTAGCGCATAGAATCTCTGGAGTCTTTATAGGCAAGCAATTCTTCTGGAATCAACTTGTCTCCAACCTCATAAGAGATTTGTTGATATTTACAGGGCCGACCAACATAATACATGGTAAGCCGAAATTTGGGATCAATGTTTACTAAACCTGATATAGCTCTTCTTTTCTCCTAGATGCATACTTTAGTATTCAGTGCCATCATCGGTTGATGAAAATTGGTCGAACGAACCAGGGTGTCCATGCTACAACCCTATCAGATCCAGTTTTTGCTTTTTATACAAATTAGGCGATTTTATTTATAAGATGCTGGGTATACTGTTGATCGTATTCAAAGTATGCAACTTCAAAAATAGACTTGGGTCCAGGGTCGATAGCTTCAATGATATACCAAACATCTTCTTGAACTGTTCCAAGGAACAATCCCCCTGTTTCTGTAGTTATCTTTTCCGTTGTTTCTGCCAGCACCGCAGAGAAAGCTCTGTTTGAAAAAACAACTCTCATATCTAATACCTCCAACCTAAAAACACCCAAACTTTCTCGCATTCGTTGCGAGAAAGTTTGGGTGTGATAGGAAGAATAATTTCCCTCCATAGCGACATCATCGCTAATTTCACCATTCAACCACATCTCGCAGAGAATAATCCATTTACACGCCCAACTTAGTGCAGAAGCTGCAGACGTTGAGTGAGTTTTGCCCTGCCTTAAAGTACTTTCGGATCGGCGCTACAAATAAAGTATTCTCATTCCTTCCGAACTGATCTCTGTAAATATGTGGAAGTCCCAGACCAAATCCATGCTTGACTAGCATTGTCATAATGTACCATACGTTTCCATTACAAGCGGCATCATCTGATCCGCTATGTCTTTGAGTCTTGGCGATAAGGGAAGAATTTGAATTGAACCTCCATATCCCTCAGCCTGTGGATGGGAATTTTCTATAGACGAGCATTAAATCCCCACACCATTCCGTCCGCGCCAGTCTGGCTGTACTTTTTCCTCTCCAATATAGACGTCCTGAACCATCCTGAAGTTGGTTAATCTCAAAGGAAGGAAAACTTGCATTGCAGGTGCTACTTCTATTTGATATAACTGTGATCACTCTGATACCAGTAATACGCCATAACAGGTTCCTCCTTATGCTAATTTGCCATCAGGAATCTGGAATTCTTGACATTCCCTGATCTTCAACATCCCTCAACTCTCACCTGTTGCAGTCACAACTACAGGCTCACCTGTTCGAAGAGCTTCAGCTAATGCCCTTCTTCTTGCCGCAACAGCATCATTGTTAACATTGTTATTGTTATCCATTTAAAAATCCTCCTCATAATCTTCTAAATTAAGCGGCTGCTCGGCCACCCTCATGGAAGCTTCTGATGATTTCACCATTCTCGTTGATAGAGGCTACCACCTTTCCTCACGCTGGCCTCAATCTGTTCTTCAGTCTGCGTACGAGCCATCTGAGCCGCCAGAGTTGTCTGCAAGCTCACTATTTTCCTTAAGGAGCGTCTCAATCATCAACTCCTCGGTTCCTGATTACGGACCATTGTATATTCCATGTAGTCCTGCATCTGTCTGAGCGCAGCCTGATCCGACTCAATAAAACCCAGATGTTTGTTTCAGATAGGTAATGTAATAAATCGTGTTCGAAACCGTGAGAATAAGCATTTTAAAAACCAAAACTATGAGATTAAAAATCACCGATAACGCCGTTACGAGTCCAAAATCTCCAGAATCGGCACTTTTAAGTGCGATCCCATACCAGCGAAAAGAATTCTTTCATCGCGCTCAGAAATACACCGCCAATAGCCGCTCCGATTATTCCCATACACAAGTGCTGTGCCTATTCCTCCTTCCGCACCTGCGTGAAAAAGCCGAAAGCGAAGCCAAGAACTATACCAATCAAAGAAATAATAAACTGGGTCTTGATTTTATTCTTATTCTTTGTCAGCTGAGCCACATTATCGGCAACAAGTTCTGTGTGCAATCATAGCACAAAGCCTGCCCTGCATACTGACCATTTGTTACTCCATATGAATCAAAGCAATCCTGACAAATAAACTTTCCACATCGCGCGCACTTCGCAACCGCCGGCGTATCGTGGTGGTGAACAGATCGATCCGCATGGACATTCGTGTTATTTTCTTTTCGGTGGGGTAAAGGTTGGAGGCGGTGGGGGCAAGTGTTGGAACATCTCCATCCTGACTCATGTTTTTCTGCGCATTGCTCATGATTCTCCTCCTATGACTGGAACTTAACTTGATTGTACCTATCCAGAGACTGCGCCAACTTCTCAAGCTTTAGGAAGTGCAGCATTCAGTGTCTCAATAGGTGTTGCCGTCAATCGTGCTATCTTTTTGCATCAACATATTAAACTGTGCAGCCTGTTCATCATCCCAGTTAGAGGTAGCAGACATGCCGGATTTAATCCTGTTGCTAATTCTTTCGATATCTCGAATTGTATTTGAGATTTCCTTCTTCATTTCCCCTAATAGTTTCTAGGGAAGCTTAACTGCCATACTTCATCCTCCTCACAAATTGACCTGCCTCGTACTCACCCACAGCCCTGAAGCAGCTTTTTCAGTCATACATTCCTGCAACTCTCGATGGGTTTTGTCAATCGCGCTACAGCATCTCACCAATGCCGCCAAGCGCCGCATACTTTTGATCCTTCCAGCTGCCGGAGCCTCGCTTGTTGATAGCTCTTTTGAAGTTTTTGTGCTGCTGTATTAAGTCTCTTGAATAGAGGTCTTACAACAGACTATCCTCCGTTTATCGCAGCACTTTCAACTGATACGCCACTTGCCATACTTAAACTCCTCCTCCTTAGTTGATTATCACTATTGAAAAATCAATGTTTTCCTAAATATATGAAGTATCTCTAATGCGACACCCCCTATTCACCTTGCGATGGAGATTAGTTATATTGATGTCTTCAAATATTCCTCTATGCTTACAATACACTTCTCAACAGCTGAAGTATTCATTTGCGCCGAGTCAGAAGTCGAAACTTCAAAGTTCTTGCCGCTGAAACGTATTCTCTTAAGTCTAACTCCACTCGATTATAAAGCCATCTTAAGGCGTTCGAGCTTGTCTTTCAACTTATTGCACCCTATTCTTTTTCAGTACTAGTGCAGATTCCAACTGTGCTTTTATGATTTGGTAGTGTCCAACTGTTGTAGTAACTCCACCCGTTTATTTTCTGCGTTTCTAAGTTCATCCTCTGAATCTTTCTCATGCCAACTTTGATTAACTCTGCTCTGCAATATATCTATCTGTGACTCGTATCTGTTCATACTGATCTTGGTCGTCACTAATTTGATAATTGAGCTTGCAATGCAGCAATCTGAGATTCCAACTCTGCTATCTGACTCCAAAGCATGTATATTGTTCATAAGTTCTGGCATTCTGACAGCAAGAAAGTTTAATTCGTTTGTTATACTCTGTATCTTTTCTTCCGCCTGATTAATGCTTTTTCCTAAAGCGGCTATCTTCAATTCTGACTGAACGATATCACCTTTGGTTTTGCTGACGTGAGCATTGCAAGTGTTCATTGTATCTGTTAACCGACTTTCTGCACGAGAAGCTATGCCCTCAACATCTCGTATTAAAGTCGGACAAAGCATCTTTCACTGTCTTTAACGCATCCGTAGTGACATTTACCATGCATTTGTCCTTCCTTAGTATTTCTCGGCAGCAATCCATCAAATTTGTCAATAGAAGAGCAGCATCTATCTCCCGACATCATTAAGTCCCTTGACTGCGCGTGAAGAGAGTAACTGACGGAAGAACTAAGTTCAGAAAACTTGACGTCCTTCCAGAGAGAAGATGCTTGAGCAACTCCATCACTCAATTCTTTAACCGCCGCCTGAAAATCCTGTAAATCTTTTTAATTTCCAAAATTCCCATTGCTATTCACCACTCGCTTGATCCATTTTTCCACATAGCCAGCATTCATCGAGTTTATAGGAAAAGCATCCAGTTGTCGAATCGTATCGTGGGAATTGGGGTTATAATCAAAGAAGAGAATCAAAGCTCATATAATAGTTCCACGTCATTTTCCTCTTTAGTTTCTATAGCACAGTATGTCTGCCTCGATATACTGATAGCATTTGTGATTTCATCTTGCGATGCTTTTGAATCTGCCCTCGTAATGTAGGCAGTTCCTTGGTGTCTTGAAACTCAGCTTTTCATCTCTTTTTCATCTTTCAGTAAAATGCCAATAATCCATATATGTTTTTCTGCCATGAGGAGTCACCATTTCTACTACCCTCCTTTCTTTGTTAGGAACACCGTTCTACAGATCTGAACCTCGATTGATCTTTAACACCATACACCTTTGTCACTTCTTTTTGTCAATGTGTCGATAAATTTAACTTTTAAAATTTCCCACAGCTACGTTTCAAAAATCAAGTAAGACGATTTGAAATAATTCCTCCGGCGAACCGTGATGAAAAGATTTTTCGGTCAAGTCCACATTTGTGTGTAAATTACCTTCAGGAATCAGTCGAAACAGGCGACCAGCATGGTCGCCTGTTCCTTTCGCAATAACCAAAAGCTTTTTCTTGAACATCCGAAGTCAACAAAGCCTCAACGGACTCCTGTTTGACAAATCAACTTTCTCCGATTGACGTGAGACCGTTCCCTGCTCTCATCAGAGCGGAGCCAATCAACTCCTCAACAGGTATCGCCACTGCCACAGCAAAAAACAGGCTTTACAAGCGTCCCTCATATGCTAAATGGTTCGTAGTAGCGATTATCATCCCTATGTGAGGTGTAACATGTTTTCGATTTTGGACCGTGCAACACAAATCTGTCCTCGATGTGGTGGCAATGAACGGGTTCTATCAGGCCGACATTTCCAAGAGTCCTTTTGTGATGGAAAAATCCTCCCTGGGAAGAACTGTATCGTTTCCTGTTAGATGCCTTCAACAAAGCAAATGATTTCGTTTGAACGGCCTCGATTTTTCGGCTTCGCTTACCGGAGAAGGCTCTCAAACTCCGTAACTTTCAAGATGTCTATGAGTTTGCAGCTTTTAAAGCAAAAAGAACGTCATCAGTATTCTGTGGAGTAGATTTTTTTCAGTGACGATTATGTCATCCTGTGCCTTGACTATCCGGAAGACTCTTTTTAATCCGCTCTTTATCGATATGAATGACTTCCAGTTTCTCATGCCGCCCATTGCAATTCTTCCTCCCTTCACCCACGACCCATTGCCAGAATTGTAACGACATCCGTCACGCACGTATCACGCCCGGTGAATTGCCCAGTTATTTGATACAGGCACATCTACCGGTACCGTCAAGATTTATGCGCAAATTAGTTTGCATCCTCTGATTAAATGAAGTCAGCTCTGCAATGGAGGTGTTTTCTTCATTCACCTCCAGGTGCATCATATTCATATATTTTTATTCCCCCACTGGGTTCCTGCAACATAACGAAGCCGGGCACAAACCAGCATTAACGCTGAGTTTCCATCCGAAAATGTTCCCACAACACGGGTTCTGCGCCGAATCTCACGATTCAGACGCTCAATCGTATTATTCGTCCGGCTCTTCATCCAATGTTCGCTTGGAAAAATCGTAGTAAGTCAGGGTTTCTTCGATGCCTCAGAGGCCTTCTTAGCGTCCTCTTTCAGTTTCATCCCCGAAGCTCGGCGACTATAGCCGCAGCTTTTTCTCGCGCAGCCTTTTTACCTCTTTGTGCATGAATTGCTTTCAGCATTTTTGCCACAAGTCTTACTCTTAAATCTCGGGACAACAGAGAAAAACGTTGCGATAAAAATGGACTGTCTAACACTGATACTTGGCCTCAGGAAACACTTTCCACCCACAGCTTCAAGCATTCCAAGGCACTTGTCTCCGACAATGAGTTTTACGCCATTTAAGCCTCTTTTCGCGCAGCCACTGAAAAAAAGTTGACCCAGCTGGATTTATCTTCCTTCATTCCCTCAGCAGCGCCAATAACTTCACGAAAACCATCACGATTGACTGCAATCGCAACCAGTATTGCCACATTTTCGTATTCACCGCCCCAGTTGCGACGAAGATATATTCCATCGACATAGACGTATGGGTATTCTTTCCCTGTCAAAGAGCGGCTTCTCCATGCTTCGACGCGAGCATAGGCCTTCTTATTCAGCCTCGCTGATTGTTCCCGAGAGACTTTAGTTCCCCAGAGTGCTTCTGTGATATCCTCAACGCGGCGGACAGACACACCTGCCAGATACATCTCGATAAGAGCCTCCTCAACACTACTTTCACGATGGCGATAGCGTTCAATGATAGCAGTCTCAAAAGGAATGCCCTGTAAACGTGGCATATGTAGCGTAACATCGCCGGAAGTCGTTGTAAGGTTTCGATCATAGTGTCCGCTTCGATAACCCCTGCGCGCTTCATTGCGCTCATAACGAGTTGCTTGTGTAAGAGCTTCGGCTTCTTTTTCCAGGAGTTCATTCAAAGTCTCCTCGACACTACCTCGGACCAGTTCCTTCAGCTGCCCTTTGATAACTTCCTCGTTGAACTGTACAATCTTATCAGACATAGTTTGTTGTCTCCTTTCTGAGTGTTGTCTCGCAACTTCATTCTACCAGAGGACTGCAAACCATGTCTTCTTTATACGATTTTCAATTTGCGCAACTTATCATACCTTATCACAAATGGAACCATATGCTATAATTGTTCCATTTGTGATTTATACGACAGAAGTGTTGTTGCCAGTGAAAACAGCTCATTTATCACGAGTTCCCTGGCCGTGTGTACGCTTGAAAAAGCGTTATCAACTGCAAAGGCTATCCCGCAGAACCTGATTTTGCACTCGGATCAGGAAGTCAGTTTATTTCCGCAGAGTTTTTTTACGGTATTGCCGGGAACTCGGGATTTCTCAAAGCATGAGCCGTGCGGGCTGTCCGTATGACAATGCGCCGATGGAACGCTATTACAATACTTTAAAGACCGAGTTGAATTATCAGTATCGGTTTGAAAACTCAGCAGAACTGTATTATGCCGTTTCAGAGTTTGCTTACGATTGGTACAATCAGGTACGCCCACACTCGTACAACGGGTATCTGACTCCATTTGAAAAGAGAGCGGAGTGTGCCATTAAGCAGTGGTGTTACAAAAAACGTTGACCACTACAGTTATTCTTTCTCAGCTCAGCAAACTGTAACTTCAAAGTGACAATACAGTTGTTACCAAATTAATCACTGGAATAACTTTTCGAATCTATTCTATGAACATTGGCTTTTCCTCCAATGTTTAAGAGACCACATTACCATACTTTCTTACTGAAAGCAGCTTGCAGTTGCAAATCCTTGAAAGAAAGCCGTCCGTCATTATTGACAATATCAAGAGCTTCCCCGACTCTAATCATATTTTACCGATAGCTAGCAAAAATAGTGCTCTCATGAGGTCTTCCTTTTATGCGTGCATATATATCGTAACATTGCCGAAGTCGTTGCAAAAGTTTCGATCATTGTGTCCTCTTCGATAAATCTGAGCGCTTCATTGTGCTCATAACGAGCTGCCTGTGTCAGAATTTCGGATTCTTTTTCTAGAAGTCCATTTAAAGTCTCCTCGACACTACCACGAACCATTTCTTTCAGCTGACTCTTGATAACCTCCTCATTGAACTAAACAATCGTATCAAACATGGTTTATAGTCTTCTTTCTGAGTGTTGTCTCGCAACTTCATTTTACCAGAGGATACCAGAGGCCTGCAAACCATGACTTCTATATAACATATCTTCTTCATAATACGAACAATATTATTTTCAATTCTCGCAGATTGTCACGTCTTATCTAACCGTTATGAAAAGTGAAAGTGACCGTTGTAAAAGTAAATATGACCGTCATTAAAAAAGCAATAAAATCATAGAAAAACTAGAAATAAAATAAGAAGTAAAAACAATCCAAGCGTTTTTAACATATGCTTCATATTTTTCACTCTATTTTTCCTCCTCTAATCTCCGAACCTTTTCTTCAAGAAGTTGTACTTGATCAAACGAGTCTTTGTAGCCCATTATTTTCCGTAAATCTGTCATAACAGACTTAAGCTCAGATATATCATTAGACTGGGCTCTCTTCATAGCGTCAGAATAAATCTCCTCCCCAGGTGTTAAACAAATTAACAGAAGTCAAAAACACTCTCTGCATATTCCCCAAAGATCTCCTCCTAATTCCATAGATTTCTTGGCATATTCTTCTCCCAGTTTTAAATCTTAGGTCCGACAAAGTAATAAGATTCTGCCAGCATTCCATATGCATACGCCATGCTATTTAAACTGAACTTTTCTCCGCTTTTTCACTTGCAATTTGAGCATTCTTCCTGAATTCATCTCTGTAAAGTTCCATTTCTTTACTATCATTACTCTGAGATGCTTTCTCCATGAGCTATATATTATAGATGCTTTATGCCACGTAGTATTTAGCTTCATTCGGCGCTTCAAGAACTGTTCTGTTAATGAAATATAGACTCTTCTTATTTTTCCCTTCTATTTCGCCATATACTAGCGCTGTCATACCAAATAATCGTGCATCTGAAACGCCAGGATCTAGTAATGACAAGGCTTTTTCAACTACCGCTTCTGCCAAATCTATCTGTCCACTCTTCAATATATTCTTGTGCCTCTTCACACAAGCGCGAAATCACTTCAGTTTTATCATTACTAGGTTCAGCATCATCCTGTTTATGCATAGCCTGCTCTAATTTCACATCATACCTCTTTTCGGCAGGTTCAGATGCAAACACTTTCTTGCAGCGAATATTAGCGAGAGCATGTTTGTAGCCTTTTCCGGCTGCATAACTCTCTCTCTGCCTCCACGTCCCCCTAATTTACTCAGTTCTAGGTTGATCCTCATCTATGTTAAGATTTCTATTGGATATTCAACTCTGTATAAAAATCAATTATTGCATCCATGCTATTCTCCTCTCAGCAAAATAATTCTTAGAGCAAGCGTTCTTCTTCCTTCAAATGAATCGAGAGATCATCAATCAAATTAAAACACAAGTTTCAATTTGATAGAATTCAACACCAAACCATAAACTTTATTCTCCGATTACAGCTTTCAATCTGCATCATTTCTAACTTTCTCCATAGACTTTTAGAACATTGAAATTCTCACCGGCTCAATTCGATTCCATGATTTAACATCCATTTCAACTGTAGTGGTACAGTGACTTATAACACCTCTGCCTGATAGATTATAATGTCGCATAAGAGGAGAAAAATACATGACCTCGAATATCAGATGAAACCAGACAGTGAGTTGTTCGTGCGCACATTCAGGATGGACGCACGATTGCCAGCCCTATGGTTGGAGTACGGCATATCCAGAGCCACTGTTTCCAACTGGGTACGCTCGTATCGCGAAGAATGCCAAAACAAAAGTCTCAGTTGGAGATGATGGAAGAACTTTCGTCGTCTCCGGCGTGAAAAAGCCGAATTGGAAAAAGGAGAACAGCTTAAAGCAGCGGTATTCTTCGTGAAGGAAATCGATTAGTAGCATATCGTTTCCTTTGATGAGTATAAGCAGGAGTTCGGATTGAGATGGCTAAAAGCTACCATTCATCCAACGCCTATTACAACTACCTCAGAAATGCGAAAGCGGGGCATTACGCTCAGAAATCTCATTATTGTCAACGGATTCAAGCACTTTATCATGAGTTCTCATCGGTGTCATGGGACACCGTTAAATGAAGGCGTTTCTGCAAAGAGAAGGGAATCTCGTTAGACAAAACAACAGTCCACAAGTACATGAATCGTGAATTACAACTACACCCATTTGTCGCCGAAAGAGACCCGCATACCATCGGAGATTAGCTCACAAAATTTTCCCGAATCTATTAGGCGGAATCTCCTGAGTGGCTCGAATCGTGTGTGTGGTACTCGACTTCGCATATACGATTACCGACAAAATGGAACCATGCGCTATAATTGTTCCATCATTGATTTATACGACAGAAGTGTTGTTGCCAGTGAAAAACAGCCCTTTTATCACGAGTTCCTTCAGACTGTACGCGCTTGAAAAAGCGTTGTCGAGTACAAAGGCTATCCCACAAAACCTGATTTTTGCACTCGGATCATGAAAGTCAGTTTACTTCCGCAGAGTTTGGTACAACGCTGCCGGAAGCCTCGATTTCTCAGCATGAGCCATGCGGGCCGTCCGTATGACAATGCGCCGATGGAGCGCTATTACAATACCTTAAAGACCGAGCTAATATATCAGTATCGTTTTTGAAACTGCCACAGAACTGGATTATGCTGTTTCAGAGTTCGCTTACGATTGCGCTACAATCAGGTACGCCCACACACTATAACGGATATCTGACTCCATTTGAAAAAGAAAGCGGAGGTACCATTAAGCAGTGGTGTTATAAAAAGCGTTGACCACTACAAGACCACATTACCATACTTGCTTGCGGAAAGCAGCTTGAAGTTGCAAAACTCTTGAAAGAAATCTGTCAGGGTATTATTGACAATATCAAGAGCTTCCTCCACACTTATCACATTTTACCAATAGCTAGCAAGAATAGTGCTCTCTACAAGGTCTTCCTTTTATGCGTGCATATATAGCGTAACATCGCCAGAAGTCGTTGCAAGGTTTCTGATCATTGTGTCCTCTTCGATAAATCATAGGCGCCATTGTGCTCATAACGAGCTGCCTGTGTCAAATTTTTGATTCTCATTTCTAGAAGCTCATTTAAAGTCTCCTCGACACTACCACGGACCAGTTCTTACAGCTGACTTTTCTTTGATAACCTCCTCATTGAACTACACAAAAACATGGTTTATAGTCTTCTTTCTGGAGTGTTGTCTCACTAACTTCATTCTTCCAGAGGACTGCAAACCATGTCTTCTTTATAGTATGAATAATATGATTTTCAATTTGCGCAGCTTATCATACCTTATTTAATTTTAATATCTAGGCGATGTGAGAATCAATATAACTATAAGTAAAAACAACAAGCAAAAGAATAACTCCAAATATTTTTAATGCATACTTCACACCTTCACTCGTCCACTCTAATCTATCCTCCTCTAATCTACGAACCTTTTCTGAAAGAATTTGTACTTGATCAAATGAGTCTTTATAGTTCATTATTTTCGTAAGTCTGTCATAACAGACTTAAGTTCAGATATACTCATTTGACTGAGCTCTTCATAGCGTCAGAATAAATCTCCTCCATCGTTTTTTAAACACAATTAACAGAAGTCAAAACACCTCTGCATATTCCCAAGGATCTCCTCCCAATTCCATAGATTTCTTTGGCATATTCTTTCCTAGTTTTTAAATCTTTAGGTCCGACAAAGTAATAAGATTCTGCCAGCATTCCATATGCATGCGCCAGGTTATTTAAATCCGAATTTTTCTCCGCTTTTTCACTTGCAATTTGAGCATTCTTCCTGAATTCATCTCTGTAAAGTTCAATTTCTTTACTATCATTATTCTGAGATGCTTTCTCCATGAGCTTATAGTTTATAGATGCGGCTACATAGTATATAGCGTTATTCTGGCCTTCAAGAATTGCCCTGTTAATGAAATATAGACTCTCTCTTATTTTTCCTTCTATTTCGCTATATACTAGCGCCGTCATACCAAATAATCGTGCATCTGAAACGCCAGGATCTAGTAATGATAATGCTTTTTCAAGTGCAGCTCTGCCAAATCCATCTGTCCACTTTCAATATATTCTTGTGCCTCTTCACGCAAGCGCGAAATCACTTCAGTTTTATCATTACTAGGTTCCGCATCATCCTGTTTATGCATAGCCTGCTCTAATTTCACATCATACTCTTTTCGGGCAGTTTCAGATTCAAACACTTTTCTTGCAGCGAATATTAGCGAGAGCATGTTTGTAGCCTTTCCGGCTGCATAACTCTCTCTGCCTCCATGTCCCTCTCTAATTTACTTAGTTCTAGGTTGATATCATCTATGTTAAGATTTCTATTGATATTCAAATCTGTATAAAAATCAATTATTGTATCCATGCTATTCTCCCTCTCAGCAAAAATAATTCTAGAGCAAGCGTTCTTCTTCCTTCAAAAATGAATCGTATAATCATCAATCAAATTAAAACACAAGTTTCAATTAGATAGAATTCAGCAGTAAAACCATAAACTCTATTTTCTCCGATTGCAGCTTTTCACTCTGCACCATTTCCAACTATTTCTCCATAGACTTTAGAACTTTGAAAATTTCTGCACCGACTCAATTGATTCCACAATTTAACACCCAGTTCAACAATCTAAAAACTATTGCTTTAATTTATTTTGATAATGCACTAATACAATTGTCACATGCATGATCTGTTGACGTATAGAGGAGGTAGTATCCGAAAGTGACTCTAGTTGCGGCCAATAGCGCAAACGTCGCATCTTTTTCCTGTATTACTTCCCATCACCAAGTTTGATATCACAGATGCATTTTTAGCAAGATTTATATTTGACTGACCCAAAAACCATCGCCAATTCTTTCAGATGATTTTTAATCGAGCTCACTTCATCCTTAATTTCTTGAATCGTCATTTTTGCTCCTTCGCCATATTAATTTCGGAATACTCTGAAAAAGACCTATATTTAATTGCTAACTGATTTAATTTGCTAACCGGTTTTATTACAATAACCTCAGAAGGTCGAATCACTTTTTCCTGAAAATGAATAGCCATTTTCTGACAACGTCAAGCACATAAGTCGCATCTATCTCCGGATTCACCTCTACCTTTTATAGCTTTATGTCTTTGGATCAAATATCCCTGTCGTTCTAATCAGTTCAACTCCTCTACGATTGACAATTTCAAATAACTCTCTCTTTACTGAAACAACAAAAATCATCATCGTTCTTTTCAAGTCTATCAAGAAGTAAAATAATATCATATAAGAACGGCTCAATAAAAGCGTAAGTCGCACCTTCAGTTAATTTTTGAATAACCTCTTTTTGCTTGTCATCGTTAAGTCTTCGAACAAATAAATCACGCAAATACTCCAGTTCTTCTTGTACCTGAGACAGCCCTGAAATTAAGGACTGATAAGAATTACTATTCTCTTCCACCAGCTCTCTATCGACACATTCTTCTTCAATTCTGATTTCTCTCTAATTTTACTATGACTATCCACCATCCATATTCTCCTTATCGTAAATCCTAGTCAACCAACGTGCAGCCAATCACCGCTGCTGTGTTCTTAACATCTCGATCACTCAAATTTGATTTTCTTTCTATTTCAAATGTCCCAAGCACTCATCTGTGACCTTGTCAATGACTTCAATATATACAGTTTGATCAGCATCATATGCATAGAAATTTCAACCGGAGAATTTTAGGATGAGCAGGACAACAAGTTCTGTGCTTCCTATAATATTCACAAATTCCACATCGGAATCATTTCCTTCTGTTACCTCTACCTTAATCTTTTGCTTGATTATCTACCATAGTCGAAACAATTATAGACTTCTTTACTGGTATCTTGGTATTATATGGTATTATTATAGAATTTCTCATTGTTACATAATCATCCTCGTCCACAGTTATAACTCCGAGTGACTGCGATGTCACATCAGTAACTGTCAGCTTGCCGGGTCTTGCAGTCATTTTGCGGTGTCCCATCTGGAGTTGATTCTGACTTGCACTTTCCGCTCTGCAAAGAGTACTCGCAAATATTGCTGCACCTAAAGCAACTGCAGTATCGGGATCTACTTTATAGGAAATTTCTTTTCCTGATATTTTTCCAGTGTTTTAACCATGGGCATCCGTGTGATCCTCCCACTAAAGATAGTTGATCTATATCATCCCCAAGTGAGGTTCTTGTTATTCAACACTTCATTGACAACAATTTCAGTTCGCTGCATAAGAGACTCTGCTTCTTTTCAAAGTCCGCTCTAGAAATTTCTATTCGATAATTTTTGCCATCAACCGTAAAGATTGGTCTAGATGTCGCGATTGTTGTAAGTTGCATTTTTGTCTTTTCGGACTTCTCTCGCAATTCTGCCATTAGTGCATCATCTTCATCATCGATGTTGCATCCCTGCTCAGTCAGTTGTTTTATAATCATAGAAAGAATTTTCTGATCAAAATTAACACCACCAGTTGAGAATCCTTCCGGTGGAAATCACATTAAATTCGCCATTACTAATCTCCATAACAGTTACATCGGAATGTCCCCCTCCCAAATCATATACTAGCATTCCTTTCCATTCTGCCTTTGCGTTCAATCCATATGCAACGGCAGCCGCAGTAGGCTCATTTATTACTCGTAATACGTTTAAACCCGTTATTTTTCCCCGCCTGTTTCGTGGCAATTCTTCTTGAATCATCAAAATATGCCGGAACAGTAATTACCACATCCTTAACGTTACCTTCTCCCACAAATTGTTCTGCCCCCTGACAAACCTTTTCTTAATATTAAAGCAGAAATCATTTTCCAGGAGAATACTTCTTTCCGCTCAGGCGATATAAAAATTATAAGCATCCCTTGCTTTCCCATAAACCTTTTACGAATTGAACCACATTATTCGGTGATGTTGCAACAGAATTTTTAGCTTGCTCACCCACAAGAGACTCATCATTTCCATACATATCAACACCTGTAAAAACACTACCGATGGTGTTGTTTCATAGCCTTCAATATTCTTTAAAATCTTCGCCTCGTCATTTTCATATAATGCAATCGCTGAATTTGTCGTCCCGAGATCTATTCCAAAAACTCTACTATCCATTAGCCATTACTCCTGATTTAAAGTATAGTTACTTCTTCAAGCCCTGTGTATATATATTAAGTTCAGTTTTCAAGACATGTAAAATGCTATCAGCAGCATAAACATGATTTGCCGCTTCATCTAATGCCATTGCTAGACTTCGCTCGGATGTTTTGGTCGCCAAATTCACTTTGTACTTTATCTCTAGCAATACTCAACTCTTTTCTTTCACTCTGAAGCCAGCGCGAGCATTCGGACACATTTGCATCAATCCGCATCAATTCACGCATAATTTCCTCTACATTAATCATCATCAACCCACTCTTTTGTCTCTAAATTTCTAATATATTGTTGACCATTCAGTATTCGTTCAATCGCCTTGGAGAGCTCCACTTGAGCCATCTTGCATTCTCCAATCAAACGTTGATCTATTCCATTAGAAGTTCCTCCAAGAGTTCTATCCAGAGATGAAATAATTTCATGAATACAGTTACTCGACTCCATCAAGTTAGTTATACTGCTATTCACATCTGATATAATCAATAATTTAACTCGATCTTTACCGTTATTTACACTCCACACAATTGTCCTCTAAACATTGATAATGAGCTCACAAAATTGATGAACCTGAACAATGCAATACGCGCTGTAAGTAATATACTTGGTTTCATCTTCACAACTTTCCCCATTGTCTTTTATATCATTCTTATAAGTGACAATTTGTTCTTCGCATCCTGAAGCTTTCTATGGTATCGTCTACTTGGTTCTTCGTCACGGAAAGCTGATCCAGCATAATCTTAGCCTCTTGAATAGTACTTCCATCAAAAACTGTACTCACCTTTAATTTTGAACTTTTTTTCAATACATATTTTTGTATCCCCTGCAATCTTGCAATCTGATCCTCCAACTGATGCTCTGCATTTGAAATCGCAGCAATGAGCTCTGTTGCCATTGACATATTACACCTCCACCATTCTCTTTCAACGATCTTTCCTATATGGCTAACCATATGGCTAAACCACATTCCATATCAACTCCACATATAAGTTTTAAAACTGACGACATCTTCTAATTTTATCGGCGCATAAGGAACAAACACAAGTTCTTCCGAAAAACTCCACTGAATCGCTTATCATTGCCCTATTCAACTGTGCTGTCCAACGCACAAATGGACTTGTTAACGCCTGTACTGTACGTTCATCAACTCTAAGAAAAATCTTCGTATTGAATGCATCTGTAGTTCCGTATCCGGCAACCTGCGCATTAAAGTTTGATGCTTTCTGCCACCACCCAATAAAATGTATTCCTTTTGGGGGGGTAGATTCTACAAATAGCTTAAGCGGAGACCCTTGTCCATACTGGGTCTTTCTCGTATTCCCAGCGATCCATATTAGCTCCAAAAGACATATATTGTGTCTTCACCATCATATTCATTTTTGTAATTCTTGAATCAGTCTCACAAAAGAGGAGGGAGAGACATATTCAACAAAAATATCCGATTGTCTCCATAAGTAAAACAAACTGCGGGAAGCTTAGTGTTTAAGTCTGAAACTCTCAGGATTGAAATCACAGAATATAAATCTTGCATTTCCCTTCGTATGCTGTACTGCTAATGATGTTGCCACACTTTGAATCATTCCATATGCATTGTTACATTCTCCATCAGGCGTTCCTATAATCGCAATGTTCCTGCCAAACTCTCTTGCCATAGGAATTGATACACATTCTCCGTCGACAGATATTTTTCTCCTATAAAAGCATGAGGAATTCTGTCTTCTTCTCATACGATTCATCTCAGAAATTCCGCTTTTTAATCGTAATTCTCCGTTCACTCTCAAAGACATATGGCGGTTTGTAATCACTTCGAGCCTTTTTCCCACCATACACGTCTAAGTGGCTTTAATAGTTTTTCATCAGCATATCCTATAATCGTCTTGTGGTTTTGTGTCACCTCTCCATAATCTAAATTAACTATCGCCTCTCTTGGACGAAGAATGCTGCCGTCAGATTATCGAATCCAAGTGTTTCTCTGGATTCCTGAACTGAATTTTTGAGCGCTATTCTAATCGGAACCTGACTAAACAAAACTATCCTTCTTTTCCGAGAAAGCTCCACTTCCATTATTTCCAATAGTCTGTGATGCCAGTATAAAATGTATACCTGCTGCAGCGAAATAGCCGGACAGATTTTTCAAGCATCTCAACTATCTTTTTGACTTCTTTGAAAATCATCAAACATAAGTTGAAACTCATCAATAACAACGAGTATTCTCGGCATAACGCTGTCTTTATTGTGTATTCTAAACTCACGTATACTCTTGAAATTTGATTCATAAGGACTTTCATTCGCCTTTTTGTACTCTTTAAATAGAGAGCTTAATACCGAGAGACCAAAGTCAGGATCACTTTCAAGCCCAAGCGCTTTTGCATGCGGTAAATACTCATCTTGTCCGATATTAGAAAACGCTTTGAAGGTAACTCCTTCCTTGAAATCCAAAAGATACATTTGCAACTCACTCGGAGAGTATCTATGGCAAAGGCTATGAATAATCATGGAAATCAAATTGGACTTTCCCTGTCCGAAACAGCGCCAGTTATTATTGCATTATGTCGTTGATTAACCTCATCTCCGATCGTTATATCCATACAATTGACTCCATACATTCCAATCGAAAATGTCAGCCCCTCAATACTGTCATCATACCAAAAATAATTCATGTCATGGGTTCATTAAATCTAACAGCTGGAATCTGTACTGCATTTACCATGCGTGTATATTCATTACATTGTTCAATTATATTATGTGCACTTTTTACCTGAAGCTGTCCTTCTTTCCTCGAGGGTAGCTGCACCACTTTTTTACCGCTCATTTCCAGCACTGTAATATTCGGAGCAAGTGCAGATACACTCAATTCGACATTCCTTCCGCCTGATGTCTGTACAGTCATGAGGTAGTAGATACAATAACAAAAGATACTCCGCTTTTCAGGCCCGCGTCTAAGCAGCTTAGAGATTTTCGCCCTCAAATCATTATCGATTAACCCCCATATCCAAGGATAAGACAACCAATTTATAACCTTCTATCGGACGATTGCTAGCTCTTCTAAATTCTATTAATGAGCGGTAGCGCCCCTGCATAACATTTTGAACCGATACTATTTGTTGTTCAATATAGTTTAAATAAGCTTCAAACTCTCGTTTGCTAGAAATTATTTCGAGTGTCTTGGAACCTCCCTGACGCTAATGAAGAAAACGGAGCAAATATCCCTGAAAGATCACTATCGTACCCTACAAGTTGTAACTGTCCCGAGCTGAATTCTCAAGAGCTTCAGAAATAATTTTTCTTGGTTAAATCAAATACCGTTTCCTCATAAGTGTTGTTTATCCAGATATTGCCTTTCCCAATAAAATCGACAACAATCTCATCATTCAATCCAATCCTAAGTTCACTGCAAACTTGCAGAACATTATCCATTGCTCCCCCTTATGCCACTTTTTAGCTAACTGTAAACACAAATCCATCTAAAGTCCTGTTGACCATTGTTTCCATCCTTCATTTTTCTATACAAAACTCCCAACTGGAGATGTGTCGCCCAAAAAAACAACTCTTGTCAGCCAACTTAGCCTTGATGAAGAACTGCTTTATTATTTAAATTGCTTAATTCTCAAACTTTTCATCCTAACGAGCCATAAGACACGAAGTGAACGATTTACTTTTTCCAATGCTAACTCCTATAGACACTTCCCTGTGTCTTACAGAATATATTATACACTTCTTAATTTTTGTAAAGTTTTTATAATGCGTCTTCTCACTTTTTCCCAAGCAAGCGAATAATATTCTGTATTTTTATTGTGTCTATACTCTTTTTTTCCGAATTGCACTAAAAACAAGTCCGCCGTCCCATACTCTCGTGGGACGGCGGACTCTTTCATTGCTTTTTCTGTTTTTATCGCTTCGCCTTACGCGCTCTCTTCCTCGTCGAGCAGGTTGGTCATGCTCTTTTAAGCCCTGTCACGATGGTGGAGCCGTTGTGCAGGAGACGCACCGGTCGCAGGCGGCAGGATGCCGCCGACACCGAGCGCTATGAGCAGCGCGTTGAAGCCGATGATAAAGTTGTAGTTCAGTGAATGCGGCGCATCAACGCCATGCTGAGCTTCCGGAGGAAGACCAGCTCGCGCAGATTATCGGCCGCAATCGTGACATCCGCGACCTCGCGCGCAATCGCCGCGCCGTCCGAAATCGCAATGCCGACATCCGCCTCCGGAGAGCGCCGGGGGTATCGTTCACGCCGTCGCCGATCATGATGACTTTGCGGCCCGCCGCGTGTTCCTTCCGCACGAACTCTGCCTTGGTGCCCGGCAGAACTTCCGCGTGGAATTCGTCGAGGTGCAGCTGTGCGCCACGGCCGCCGCTGTCTTCTCCGCATCACCGGTCATCATGCAGATCTTCGAAATGCCGAGTTTCCGCAGGCCGTCGATAATCTCCGGCGCCTCTTCGCGAATCGGATCAAAGATGCAGATGACTGCGCAGAGCTTGCCGTCGATTGCGAGATAGAGTTTCGAGTACTCGTCCGGCAGCGCTTCGAGCTTCTTCTCGTCGCGCTTTAAGAGCTTGCACTTCTCATCCTCAAAGACAAAGTGATAGGAGCCGATGAAGGCTTTCTTTCCGTCAATCTCGGAGGCAATGCCGTGCGACCACGTACTGCACCTTGGAGTGCATCTCCTGTGGCGGATACCGCGCTTCTTCGCCTCTGCGACGACCGCATTGGCAATCGAGTGCGGATAATGCTCCCTCTAAAGCAGGCTGCAATCTTCAGCGCCTCGGATTCCTCCATGTCGCCGAAGGTCTCAATGTGCATGACGGTCGGCGTCGCACGGGTCAGCGTGCCGGTCTTATCAAAGACAATCGTATCGGCCTCGGCAATCGCCTCCATGAACTTTCCGCCCTTCACGGAGATCTTCCGGTCACCCGCCTCGCGGATGGCGGAGAGCACCGAAGCGGCATCGAGAGCTTCAGCGCGCAGGAGAAGTCAACCATCAGGAACGCCAGACCCTTTGCCACATTTCTCGTGAGCAGGAAGGTCAGCGCCGCGCCGCCGAGTGAGTACGGCACCAGGCTGTCCGCAGGTGATAGGCTCTCGCCTCGGTGTTGGACTTTAACTTCTCGGACTCCTCGATCATCTTGACAATCTTGTCGTAGTGACCGCTGCCCTTTGCCTTTGCGACCTGAATCACGCACTCGCCTTCTTCGACGACGGTGCCGGCATGAACATAGGCACCCGCGTGCTTCTCGACCGGCACGGATTCGCCTGTCATCGAAGCCTGGTTCACGGTCATCTCGCCCTCGAGCACCGTGCCGTCGAGCGGAATCACGTTCGAGGTGCGAACCACAATGCGGTCGCCGACCTGTACATCCTTCCATCGATCAGGACATCGGCGCCCTCGGTCTTCATCCAGACCTTCTCGACCTGGAGGCTCATGGCGCGCGCCAGATCGCCGACCGACTTCTTGTGCGTCCACTCCTCGAGGATCTCACCGAGCTCTAAGAGGAACATGACCGAAGAAGCCGTGTCAAAGTCACTGCGGAGAATGGATGCCGTGATTGCGGTCGCATCCAGCACCGGCACTTCGAGGCCGCGTGTCAGCAGGCAGCCGAGGCCGTGCACCACATAGCGGAGACTCTTGACCGTTGTCCAGACCGCGCGCACCGGCGCCGGCAGGAGCAACATGGTCGCCGCACGTCCCACAACCTTCCAGAACAGCTTGTCCTGGTAGTGGCGCGTCAGTGCGCGTCCGCTGTCTTCAGGGCACTAACGAGAGCGCGTATTCATCCTGGTATGAAAAACCACAGAGAGCGTCTAAAAGCCGCTCTCTGTGGTCCGCCTCCCGATTGTACTTCACAATTGCGTCGCCCGTCCGCTCGAAGACCTTGACATCTTCCACAAACGGCAGGTCACGCAGGTAGTACTCCAGAATATCCGCCTCGCCGAGGGACATACGCGTCCCCGCGAGGTGGATACGCATACGCGTCTGGATTCGTGGCGTATCGTATATCTCATGCTTCCGTCGCTGCCTCGTGCTCCTCAACCAGAGCCTTTTGCCTCCTGGTAAGCTCTCTCGCATCCGCTGCATAACGGCGCTCGTTCAGATCCTTTGCATCCTCATAGATGTCATCGCAGTTCTCGCGAAGCGTGGAGACAGTCTTCATCACACAGTCCTTGCCGCGGAGCACTCGCTGCGGTTGCGTGCGTGTAAGCGCACTTTGCGTCTCTCGACTTCAGAATTGTGATACCTGCCGTACCGAACACCGTACCACCGACAAACAGACCAAGCTTAAACAGCTGCTTTGTACCAAACATCATTCTTACCTCCTAGGGTTGAAATTCATTATCTATAGTTTAGCGCCTTTTTCCGGAAAGTGCAAAATAAACTTATTTTTGAAATCTCTAACAGCGCTTAGTGCAAATATCGCGGCAAAATATTCGCAAGAAGTAACAGGCCGGACAAAATCACCAAGACAAAGATATGCAAACGATAGCTTAAACTAACATAACCCCACATACTCGCGAATCAGGGCATTCAGCGTATAGTACCACTTGGTTTTTGCCCTGAACCCCTTACAAGGAAGATGCATCCGTCGCGCGATCAGCAAGGCCCGGAACACATGATAACTCGTCGTCACCACGGCAACACGCGGATGAGTTCGCTCCATCAGTTCTCTGGAATATTCCAGATTTTTGTCTCGTATTTCTCGATTGTTTTTCGACCAGTATTTTTTTCCGGCGGAACTCTCCTGACAGCGCATAGCGCGCCATGGCCTCGCCCTCCGTGATATCTTCCCCCGGTCCCTGTCCGCCCGAAAGAATGAGTAACGCCTTCTTATTCTTTTTTAAGAGGGCAATGCCGCGATCCAAGCGCGCCGCGAGGAGCGGCGTGACGCGCTCTCCCCGGATGCCCGCGCCCAGCACGACAATATAATCGAAGTTCTGATTGTCTCGCCGGTGAATCAGATTCAGCAGGGCGGATATGGCATAGATTGCAAAGAGCAGCAGTCCGTACACAATCCAGAGCCCAACAATCGCATAGACCATTCTGCCCGCAAAGTTACTCTGCCAGTCACCGAGCTGCGGCCAGAAAACCAGATAGGCAAAGAGTAAGATTGCAAAGAGCAGTGACAGCAAGTTCTGCGGGCGCAGTCCTTCGCGCCGCAGCACCTGTATGCCCTGAATGAAAAAGGTGAGCACCAGAAGCAACGGAAACAGCACGACCGCCAGCATGAAAAGAATCGCGAGCAGCCAAAGCAAAAACGGATCGGCGTATGCGCTGCAGCCAGTCCGAATAGCGGAATATCAGCAGCAGGAATAGGATGCCGAGCCCCGCAAGCGCGAACAGAAAGCTAACCCCGCTCCAGAGCGTGCGCGGCTCTTTCACCATCACATAGATAAAGATTCCGATCAGCAGCAGCGAAAACAGCTGAATGCCGCGCAGAATCAGAGTTGTGTGTTCGGATTCAATCATTCACCTCCTACCGGAATAGATTTCTTGAATTGCTTCAGAATAGCATAAACCCCGCTTCTCCCGCCAGTTCCAATTCGAAATCACTTGTTATCATCCAAAAGCTATACCTCTTATAGACTTATGCTTACACAAGTTTGAGAAACTCTCGCACCGCCCGCGACATGTAGCGATTCCGGCGGAAATAGAAATTGACTTCGCGCACGGCCTCCCGCGCGTTCAGCTTGTAGAAGCAAAGGTTGGTGTCATCAGGGACGTGTTTAATCAAAACATCGCCGTTAAAACGAAATGCCCATGCCGTAGCAGGAGAAGTTATACGCTGTCACCTGCTGCTCCGGCTCAAGCCGCAGCTTCGGTGAAAAATCCGGCCTCATGGCGAGCCGGTCCGCCCGCCTCTCGTGTCATTGCCCTCGCGGAGACAAAAAGCGCTCCTCCCGGAATTCCTGCAGCGGCACCGGGGGAATGCGGGAATTTAAGTGCGCGTTGCGCTTGATATCCTCTGCGGTCAGCGCGTAGTTCCGCACTCTCTCATTGACCGCAAGCGCCTTCGGCACCGTGAGAAGGAGATGCTCTTCGCGGAAGAACTTTTTCTCATAGGCCGCGGCATTCAGCTCGGTGTTGTCAATCAGCAAATCCAGTGAACCGTCCGAGAGCCTTTTCCTTCAGTTCCGAGGTCACAGCCTCTACGAGCTCAATGTGAATCTGCGGAAACTGCTCGGTGAACTGGGATACCAGCGGCGGCAGCGCATACGAGGTAAAGACATTGGTCCCGCCGATCGAGACCGCCCCGTTTTGCAGGGCGTTCCGGTCGTGCACATAGGTCGCAAAGCCGTTCTCCACGTCGAGAATCAGTTCGACCGCGCGGATATATTCCCGCCCGAGATCGGTGAGGCCGATCGGATTTGTGCTCCGGTCAAGAGCGGCGCGCCGAGCCGCTGTTCGGTCTTCCGGACCGCATTGCTGAGCGAGGGCTGGGAAATAAAGAGTTTTTGCCGCGCGTGAGAAAACTCATCTCCCGGTATACTTCATAGACATAGCGCATGCCCTGAAACATATCTTCGCCTGACATTTTTCTCCTTTTTATACTTTTTATCTGTCGACGGTTACATTTCTTTTTTCGAATATCTTATATCACTTTATTGATATTTGTGAATAGTATAGCGCTCTGTTAGACTGGAGACAAGCACTTCAAAAAACCTATTTAGGGAGGTTTTACCATGACGGAAGTAAGAGAAGGGTATCGCCTGGAGCACGATTCGATCGGTGAAAAAGAAGTCCCGATTGACGCCTATTACGGCGTGCAGACGCTCCGCGCGCATGAGAATTTCAACATCACCGGGCTCAAGATGCATCCGGAGCTCATTGTCAGCGTTGCCCAGATCAAGAAGGCCGCTGCCATCACGAACTTTGAAGTCGGCGAGCTCTCGAAGGAGCGCGCAAGCGCAATCGTCAAAGCCTGCGACGAAATCATCGACGGCAAGCTGCACGACCAGTTCATTGTCGACCCGATTCAGGGCGGCGCCGGCACCTCCTCAACATGAATGCCAATGAAGTCATCGCAAACCGCGCCATCGAGATTCTCGGCGGCACCCAGGGCGACTACAGCATTGTGAACCCGAATGACCATGTAAACTTCGGACAGTCGACCAACGATGTATTCCCGTCCTGCGGCAAAATGGCGGCTCACGCTGCTCCGCCGCGCGCAGATTCAGCTGAAGCGCCTCGAAAAGGCCCTGCTCGAGAAGTCCGATGAGTTCGACGCTGTCATCAAAATGGGCCGCACGCAGCTCCAGGACGCCGTGCCGATTCGTCTCGGCCAGGAGTTCCACGCCTATGCGAGCGCCATCGGCCGCGACATTCGCCGCTTTGACAACGCAAAAGAAGAAATCCGCTCCCTCAACATGGGCGGCACCGCAATCGGCACCGGCTTAAACGCAGATACGACCTACTTCCACCGCGTCGTCAAGAACATGTCGACGATTACCGGCGAGGAACTCGTGCAGAGCTACGACACCATCGACGCGACCCAGAACCTCGACAGCTATGCGATGGTCTCGGGTATCGTGAAGAGCTGCGCTGTGAACCTCTCGAAGATGTGTAACGACCTTCGCCTCATGTCCTCCGGACCGCGCACCGGCTTCTGCGAAATTAACCTGCCCTGCAAAAGCAGAACGGCTCCTCGATTATGCCGGGCAAGATTAACCCGGTTATCCCCGAGGTTGTGAACCAGGTCGCATTCAACATCATCGGAAACGATGTGACGATTACCATGGCGGCCGAGGCAGGTCAGCTCGAGCTGAACGCGTTTGAGCCCATCATTTTCTATAACCTCTTCGAGTCGATTCAGACCCTCAGCAATGCCGTCCAGACCCTTGTCGACAACTGCATTGTCGGCATCACGGCAAACGAAGAGCACTGCCGCGAGATGGTCGAGAGCTCCATCGGCATCATCACCGCCATCTGCCCCTATGTCGGCTACGAGACGGCAGCGAACATCGCAAAGGAAGCGCTCCGCACCAATCAGTCCGTCCGCGAGCTGATTCTGCAGAAGAAGCTGCTCTCCGAGGAGCAGTTAAAGACCATCCTCGATCCCTATACCATGACGAAGCCCGGTATCCAGGGCAGAAATCCGGCGGATTTACTCTCCGACTGAGTGTCCCCCACAAACAACGCATACAAAAAGCGCTCTGCAGCGATGCAGAGCGCTTTTCTGCCGAAAGTGATTACCACTGGGAAATCAGGTAGATGAGACCCGATCCGAACATATCCGCCATCGAGTGAACCAGCACAATCGGGAGCAGGTTCTTGATGAACTTGTGGTAGGAAACATAGTAGAGCAGACCGAAGAAGATACCGATGATGAGCGCCGAAGCCATGCCCTGGTAGGTGTGGAACGAAGCGCGGATAATCGTCGAGAACACCAGGGTGCCCCTACTTGCTTCTCCTGCACGGTGCCGAGCAGGCCGAGGAAGTAGAACTCCTCATAGAACGCGTTCAGCAGCGCGTAAATAATCGCGACCTTGAGGCGCCGCAAACTTCGGGAATACCGAGAGCAGGTTGATATGGCTCAGGCTCTCCGCCGAAAGTAATTGTAGCCGTTGTCGAAAATCAGATACAGAATGTCCGCGCTGAGACCCATGATGATGAAGAGCACCAGGTACTGCGGGATAATCTTCCAGTTCAGCTTGAACTTGACCTGCTTGAAGTCAAAGTTCCGGATAAAGAGGTAGATGAAGACAATCGCCAGCATGGTCGCCTGATACCTCAGGTTACTGGAGTAGGCGGCACCCTCGGTTGCCACATCTGTTGTTGTCTCCGCGACCTCCGTTGCAGCTTCCGTGACCGCTGTCGCAGCCGCCTCAACGGCCGGTTTCAGGGTCGCGAGGTACATCTGCGTGGAGATGACAATAAACTTCCCGAAGAGAATCAGGGTGATGATGATGACATCAAACCATCTGAGGTTTTTTGTCTTCTCTCTCGGGAGGATAATATCGCGTATGTTCATGCTTTAAGTTGCCCCTTTGTGATTTTTTTAGTGTCCTCATTATAGCAAGGACAACATAAACTTACCACCCCATTTTTAACAGATGCCGAATTTTGCACAGAAAGTACCCCAAACTTATCAGGAATTTGCACACAATTCAGATTCTGTCTCTTCCGGAACGGAAAAAGCGCCGCACTGTGGTGATATCCCACAGTGCGGCGCTCTCTGTCCGCTTTCGTCTCAAAGCTGTGCGTCCAGCTTCTCCTCCAGTGCCTGCTGCGGCACTGCACCGATCACGCGATCCACAACCTTGCCGTCCTTGATGATGACAAAGTTCGGGATACTCATGACCTGAAACATCTGTGCAAGCTCCGGCTCATCGTCCGAGTTGACCTTGCCGACCTTGACCTTGCCCTCGTACTTCTCCGCGAGCTTCTCAACCACCGGCGCCATCATCTTGCAGGGGCCCGCACCAATCCGCGTAGAAGTCAATGAGCACCGGCTCCTTGGACTCCAGAACTTCCTTCTCAAAACTATCTTTTGTGAAACGATATTCCATCGCACTACCTCCTTAGGGTCTGATTTTGTGCATAAAATCAATAACTACTCCTATTTTGCCAGAGTCAGTGACAGATGTCAAGCCCTCTCAGAGACCGAATTCCGCCGGATCAAGCGTCACCGTTCCGTCTTCCCGGACAAAGCAGGGGAATGCCGACATAACCACCCTCTGACCGGTCGGAATGCCTCCTCGCGGTCGCGAAGCTGTAAAAAATGCCTTCAGATAGGCCACATGCTCGCCGATATTGATGATTTTCAAACTCGCCTCTCTGCCGCTCGCCTTGATCTTTTCCGCGACTTCCGCGCAATCCGGGCAGCTCGGCATCCCGTACACCTTAATCATTCTGCTTCTCTCCTCCCTGCTGAAAATGTCTCTTTGCAAACTCCATATCCTGCACAAACTCGGCGGTGCCGAGATAGTTGCCCTCCGCATCCCGCACGGCGCGGTAATTGACCAGCATGGTCTTTCCGCCCCTTCTCGGCCCAAATCGAGACACTGCTCTGCCGTCCCGCGCGGAACTCTCCGATAATCTGACGCACCAGCGGCTCTCACCTTCGGCGGATGGCAGGAGAACACTTCGCGGTCCAACGCCATCTTCGGGCGCTTAAACGCCTTCTGCCCTCGTTCTCGTTAAAATAGCGGTTGATGTTGTCGGCGTCGACAAAGGTGATTTCCATCGGAATCGTATTCAACAGCCACTCGAGCTGATCCAACTTCAGGTGGCCGCCCGGCATCACGATTTCACCGACAAAGGACGAGCTGCGGCGCTTTGTCTCGGTCGTATCGACCGCAACCTGCACTTCCTTCTCCCTTTGCCGCCGGCTTATCTTCCTCTGCCGCTTCATAGACCTTGCTCACGACGCCGAGGCAGTTCTCATAGTCCTTGGAATCGCGGTAAATCTGCTTCCACTCATCCTCCGTGAAATTCACGGCGCAAATCAGGGAAGAGAATGTTGGTCTCCTTGTAAATCATCTCGTCCGCGCGCTGCACGACAGTCCTCTGCCGCCGCCTTCCAGGCATCGTCCTCGACCTCTGCCTTATCAAGGCGCCCCAACTCATCGCGGATTTCATCGTCCACCGTCCACATCACGGAGGATGGACCCGTCACATCATATTTTACCTTTAACAGCGGATAGAGCAAGTCTCCCTTCTTTGCATAGTGCACCGTGACCTCGCGGATTGCATGCACCGCATCCCTTTAAGGACACGCCGAGCTTTGCCGCATCGCGGAAGCTCTCAATGCGCTGGGAGAGCGCCTGATTTTTCCCGCGTCAGGGTCTCGAGCGGATGCCCCTGAATCGCAATCAACTTTGCAGCGAGCGCATTCTTGTCGCCGTACTGCGCCTGCTGCTCCGCCTTCTCATGGTCGGCAATGCGAATCATTGACGCCGCGACTCTGCGCTCGGCATTCGCAATCCGCTCTTCCTTGGTCGCCCCGTGGAACAGCGCCGAGTGAATGTCGCAAAGCTTCTGCACTTCCTCGAGCGGCATGCCGTCCTTCACGAGCTGCTGCTCCGCCTGCCATGATTTCGGACGCCTCGACCGAGTGGAACTCTTTCCGGAAATCCTCCCGCACCGTATCGAGCGACTCACCCTGACTGAGACGCGTGAGATAGCTCTTCAATGCCTCCGCTCTCTCCGGTTTTGCATTCGGAAAATTGTACTGCGCAGTCGGCGGCACCGGCGGCGTGACAGGGCAGTCGGCGACGTGGGGGGCGTCGGCGGTACCGGCGCGCCGTCGGCACTGCTCACCCTGAAAGCCCCTTCTCCTCAAAGGCCTTCACAATCTTCTCCATCGGGATGCCCTTCATCCGGGGAGCCCTTAGGCACCGTCATCACCTTACCCGCCGAAGCCAGAATCTCCGGCTCCGTGATCTCCTTGAAGCCGACACTCGCCATAATCTCCTTGAATTCCGGGTACTCCGTTGCGAGCTCGTACACTGTTTTTTGAAATCTATGATTTTATCCATGGATATGCCTCCAAAGTGGTTTGTTCTTCCTTACCGTTCCACTATAGCATATCTCCCGCAAAAACCGTGATTACGGCAACAAAAAGTCGAATTTTCATCTCCCTACGTCCGGTACAGCGCCATTTAGCCCCGTCACGCCTTTGCCTGTTGCATGAGCGGCAGACGAACAGGACACTGATCGCTACCGGTTTATTCCGCAAACGCGTTACCGCGCCAAGGAAAAGAGGCTTTCGTCCCTGATAACGGCAGAGTCTACACTGTAACGGAATCGGCAGCGCCGTCTAAGTTCAACTTATAATAATGGGCGTCAAAACAGGTCTCTTCGCCCCACTTTTTATAGCGCGTCTTTCTGTCCTCCGCAAACCTGAATTTTGTGAAAGCAGCGCGATTGAAGGGAGATTACCATCGGCCACTTCTCCCGTAACGGACTTTCCGCCTTCGCTTTCACCCAACGAAGGATGGCATCGACCATCTCGGTTCCGAGGCCTTCTCTCCAGTATTCCTTTGCAATGCAATACCCAATATCATAATTCCTGTTTTCGGGGAATATACAGCAAGTCCCGACAGGCGTCCCATCCGCTTTCCGTTCGACAAGCAGATAATACCCCTCCGGATTGTCCTCCATCTCGTCGACACATTTGAGATACGCTTCGTCCATATTCTCGCGGACAGGATCGCACATGTACTTTCCGTTTTCCTGTCACCCCACAGAGATAAGGTAAAATCTTTGTCGGATTTCCGCCAAGAACGAAGCGTCAATCTTGGCGTATCCAGATTTTTGATAAGAAGCATTGTGTACGGTTCTCCTATTACAAGTTCTGATTCGAAAGAGAATTCCAAAAATCCTGATAACCAATCCGGAATTATTTTTCCGAATTCTTATGCTATATCGCTAAGTTTTTCCTGTCATCTATGCGCTCAGATTTTCATCCGGCATGCCGCGATTCAGGTGCAACGCTTGCTTTCCCTTCCTATCCTTTTTTTATCTCATCAGAAGGCAACTGTTATCTGTATTTCCTCGCATAGCAGCCCCACCGGTACAGAGCGAGGTAGCGAAGCAAATCCGGTATCTCATGACCTGGTATCTCCTGCTGCCGGATTTCCGCTGCACTGTGCGAAACCAGGCAACCGCTCACCGCCTCCCTCGCAAGCAGGCGTTCCTTGAAAAGAGCGCTTATCCCTGTGTTTTCTCCCGCTGTATTTTGCCGGGCTGTTTCGTCCGTTTTCTGTCTCTCAGTCATCATCATCCTCGTGGTAGGCGTCATCTTCCCCCGCATTGCCGCGAGCTTGTTTTCTGTCGCATCCGTGCCCGCAGGCTCTCTTCGACCGGATATGTTCTTTCATCCTGTTCATCTCCCGCGTGTCCGCTCGCCGCAAGTGTGCGGATGCGCTGCCCCGGTTGTCCGTTATCCCGCGGCGCTCTTTGCAGCACGCGTAAATCCCGCTCACAGTCGCGAATATCACTGCAACGATAACTCATGCTTTCTTTCCTCTCCGCTTCCCCTTTTCAACCATCTGCCTTTTCGGCCCGGTCTCTC
>BNJU01000123.1_pt1 | contig 39986 bp, 45 predicted proteins | sample 8539281 | NCBI WGS metagenome assembly BNJU01 (sample SAMD00202456, study PRJDB9452) | human saliva metagenome | isolation source: human saliva | place: Japan
AAATGAACAAAATTTCTGATTTAAAGGAGGACAAGACAGAAGGGAGACCGCACATTCAATTAGTAAATGCGAATACTCTGGTAAGAAATAGTTTACAAAAACTATGAAAAACACCGAGGTTGCCCTGCAACAAGGGGCCGCGCCCCCTAAGAGCAAATTCAAGTATCGAGATATAAAAAAACAAAGAGAGACCCAAAGTCTCCCCAAGATTAATTATCTTTGTATTTGATATGTGTAAACAATTAACCTCAGGGCAAAGGTACACAATATTTGCCTTATTACAAAAAGGTTTCTCCAAAAAAGAGATAGCCTCAACTATTGGAGTTCATTTCAGTACGGTTTACAGAGAAGTTGACCGTAACAGGTCACCTTACACTGGAGAATACCGTCCAATGTGTGCTCAGCGTATGGCGGAACGCCGCAAACGCCGTTTTCAGAAGCCCCGCAAACTGACACCAGAAGTACGTGCAACCGTCATCAAGTATCTGAAGAAGGATTGGTCTCCACAGCAGATAACAGGTAGACTGAGGGCTTTAGGGAAAGCGGTCGTCTGTCATGAAACCATCTATGAGATGATACGCAGAGATAAAAGCTTCTGGAGAAAGCTTTATCAACATTATCAGGTTCCAGCTAAAACACATAAATCACTGGCTTAGCAGAAAAGGAAGAAAACTGCCAGACGGTAGGAAAAGCATAACAGAAAGACCATTAGAGGCTGATGGTAAACGATTTGGAGATTGGGAAATGGATCTCATTGTTGGACCAAGACGTTCAGCTGCTCTTACAATGATAGAAAGGAGTACAAATTATCTTATCATAAGAAAGCTACCACAACGATATAAGTCTGAACAGGTGAGCAAGGCTATTATTGACGCTTTGAAACCATACAAGAAGAATGTAATGACAATTACAACTGATAATGGACCAGAGTTTGCACAGTACAAGGAAATTGAGCAGGAATTACAATGTGAGGTGTACTATGCAAAACCCTATGCACCATGGCAGAAAGGAGCAGTGGAGAATGCGAATATGCTTATAAGACAGTATGTACCAAAAGGATTCAATATAAACACCATGTCAATACAGTATTTGGCATATATACAGAACAAAAATTAATAGTAGACCAAGAGAAAAATTAAATTTTAAATCACCAATACTTGTTTTTAACAAAAAGATTCAGTAAATTCGCACTTGGTACTTGAATCTACCGACAGAATAAAAATAAGGTAAAAAGACAAGGTAACAAAGTAAATTCTAAGTTTGAAACAAAAACTAAACAAAGAATAGACTCCTTGGAGAACAAGATAGACTCATAACCTTTACTACTAAAAGGCTTTAGTACATCGTTTTTCTAAAATAAGATTATCAATATCGGGTTTAGTTTATATCCATATTAGATAGGGTTTTCTTAGATATTATTTCAACAGATTGAATAACACCTGACCGTTTCCATTGTTTTGATCCGAATGACATTTGCATTTAAAAGCATGTCATGCGTCGCATCATTGATTTGGGGGTTATCACAATATTCCTTATGATGTTTATCATCAAATGCAATGTGATAAACTCCATAACTCTTACGTTTCTGATACATTGTAAATGTACCTTCGGTTATTTGTGTTTCACCAGTAATCAAATCAAAAGAAGCATCGTAGAGATTAGGTAAACAATACATACAGACAAGTATTCCATAACCTAAAAAGAATAATCATACCAACGAGCTGTTTCTCACGATTAATAATTACAGACAAAAGTGCAGCAAGAAGAAATACAAAAGTACCCATTGAGTAAAAATAATATCTATTAGTGCCAGAATTCCTTCATGCCAGTCGAAAATCCAAACAAAAAGAATAAGACGCACAAATCCATAAGGACAACACAAATATAAAACAGCCTGTCATATTAGTGTTTATTCTTTCCTTCCTCATGCTCGAAATTAGGATTTTGTCTTAAGAACTCCTCATACTTTTACACGTGGGTCTTCTTTTACTATATTAATTTTCATAAGTACAAATATATTAGGCTGTATAATCAACTTTCTTTGGATAAATAATAACAACTTAACGTAGAATTTATAGAATATATTGTTCACACACCTTCTTCATCCATCGCCTCCCCAAACTGTTGATTCATAATATAACTCAAAATCTCTTCTTTAGTGTTATATATGACCCTATAATATATTGTTCGGGATTTTCCCACCCTTTGAATCGGTTTTTCTGAGATATATGATTATGTTCCCGAAGTTCACGCTTGTACACATTAACATCAGTCCCAAAGATATTTCTTAAAATCCATTTGGAAAATCTACTATACTTTTGTTTCATATACATAGAGATGGTTACTTTTTCTTTAATTATTTAACTTACAGGTTTAAATCTTTTAAGAGCCTTTTTATCATGAGCGATAAAGACTTTGAGGTCTCAGATATAATTATTTAGGATAAAAACATTTAAAAGGTTTGTAAATGTTTAACTAACGTAAAGATACAAAAGAAACAAGAAAACTCCAAAAACATCTTAAATTAAAAATTATAAAAATTTCGATAATTCCATCTATCTATCTTTTTAATAGACGAAAAGCTTGTACAATACGTCAAAACTTATAATGAATATATCAATCTGCTATACCTATTTCAAGTAAAAGGTTTCACGTATCAACTATTTACTTTTTAATTTAATATATAGTGGAAAAGCAAGATAATGTAAAGAAAAATCTAATATTCGAACTGAGAAGGGCATAAATTAGCTTGCAATTAACGCCCAATTGGCTTTGTAAAAGATGCCCTTTTGGAGCCTTACTAACCCCCTTTGAAGTCTTACTAAGCACCTTTTTGAAAAAGCAGTTTTACAATAGATTGATATAAAGGAAGTTACAAAGGCTATTTAAAAAGAGGTTTTAGAGCCATTTGGGGTAAATAAACAACGAAATAATATAAAGTAAATTCAGAGGTTTAAGGAGATATTTTGTGGTAAGAAAACAGATAGCTAAGGGCTTTTTATTTAGAGTAAAAACATTCTCTCACACATTTAACCCAAATCGGTCATTAGACTACAATGTTTCAGGAATTCCTGTTTTTTATTGTTTCTAACATCTTTTATTTTTTTGTCGGCATCTTGTCTGCCTTTGTAACTTAACATAGCTCGCTACGCCTGCGTCCCCAAAAGACAGACAATCTGCTCGATAATAAAACAAAAATATGTTTAGGTTCTAATAACCGATTGGGGTTTAAGAGAATAAAAATAGGGTGCATCAGAAATTTGATACACCCTAATTATTTTTCGTTTTAATCTTATTCTTTCCTAAATCTGGCAGAAGAATAGTACAATTACCTGCGCCAGGAAAGATTCTAAGGAACATACTGAGCGGATAAACTGTTGAGTAACCCTACAGCTGGAGCCTCACCTGCACAGATAGAGTTAGCATAAGCCAAGGCTGGTGGGTCGGTATAGGTTCCGGCAAGCATACCCATAATTGTGAAGTAATTGAACTTATACTTCAAACGAGCAATAGTACCGACAATAAGGATTGGAACAATCGTTATGATAAAACCTGTGTACACATACTTCAATCCGTCACCCTGTACTACGGTGTCCCAGAAGGTTGCTCCTGCCTTGATACCTACAGAAGCCAAGAAGAGTGCCAAAACCAATCTCACGGAGCATCATATTCGCTGACGTTGTAGTATAGGTCACAAGTCCCATTCGATAACCAAAACGACCAATAAGAATAGCGATAACCAACGGACCACCTGCAAGACCGAGTTTCATTGGTACTGGCATGTGAGGAATCGCAATTGGCAACGTACCGAAGATGATACCAACGATGATACCAACGAAGATGGTTGCAATATTTGGTGCGTTAAGGCGCTTTTTCAGAGTTACCCATCATAGAAGCAACGCGGTTTACGTTCTCTTCTGGACCAACAACCATGATACGGTCACCCACAATAAAACGGTGATTGCGACCCGCAAAGAGGTCCATACCCTGACGGCTGATACGTGTTACGTTCACGCCATATACTGAACGGAAATGAATATCGCCCAAAGTCTTTCCGTTAATCTTACTATTGGTGATAACAATACGACGGCTAACCAACTGTTGTGGCTGGTCTTCCTCGTGCCAGTCTACTTCAATCTCTGGACCGATGAAAGCACGGATAGCAGCTGCGTCAGCCCTCTGCACTGACAACGAGAATCTCATCGCCTAACTCAAAAACATTATCTAAGGTAGGGAACAGACAATACCCTTCGTGCATAAGACGTGTACAAACGAAGTCACGATTAAGGAATTCTGATATTTCTTCGAGCTTACGGCCTGCGATATACGCATTCTGTACCTTCAAATACATTGTGTAAGGCTTTTGCATGAGGATTCTCAGCTTCTTCCTCATTCAGCTTTTTCATTCTCCTCTTGAAGGTTTACCTTACAGATATAACGGATAGCAATCGTCGCACTGATGATACCAACCACACCCAAAGGATAAGCACAAGCGTAACCAGAAGCGATGTCGAAGTTCATGCCATTCTTGAAGACACTGTGGAGTGCTTCATTCGCAGCACCAAGACCAGGAGTGTTCGTCACAGCACCATAGAGCGTGCCGACCATCATAGGAAGATTTGTCTTGTCCTGCGTGTCAAAAGAAAAATGTAGTAACAAGCAAACATCACAAGGACGTTGAGCAGGATTGCCACCGTCGAAAGGATGTTCAACTTCAGACCACCTTTACCGAAACTTTCAAAGAAGCCCGGTCCGACTTGCTAAAACCAATCATAAAGACAAAAAGAATCAATCCAAAGTCTTGTACAAAGGTCAATACGGGGATAGGTCCTGTAAATTTAATGTGACCAGCAAGAATGCCCACAAACAACACAAAGGTAACGCCAAGCGAAATACCTCCAATTTTAATTTTTGCCAAGGTAGATACCCAAAGGCAATGACAATAGAATACAATAGCATAATATGGGCTACCGTATCCTGTTTCTCTGCCGAAAAATATCAATTAACCAGTCCATAAGTATTATTTATTGCGTGCAAAGATAAGGATTAAAAAGGCATATAATCTAATCTTTTTATGACGAATTTTAACCATTTGTCTGTTTTTTTGTATACGTTACTTTCTTTATTTACCTATGTAAAAACTGTTCGTAAGATGTTATTGAGCCATCGAGAATATGAAATAATGAGACATTCTTTTCTATGTAGACAAATAAAAATGAAAGGTATTGCAGTATAATAACCTATGAGAGATTAAGACAGCCAAAGAAGTTATTATCTATTTTCATATTCATGCTAAAGGTTCTTCCGAAATATGGAGTGATAAACTAAAAGTCTTATATAATAGGCACACGGAGTCACGGAGGGGACGGAGGTTATGCAATGTTACGGAGGTGCCGACGGCACAAAGAGCGACGGAGGTGTAGCGTACAGATTCTTGATAACTATTTTGGGGGTAAAAGCTTTGTATATAAATTACTAATAAATTTGGCAAACAAACTCCATCGCTCTGTGCACCGACGGTGCCTCCGTGACTTCTATTGCTTTGTTTTAATAATCCTCCGTCCTCTCCTTTGTCTCCGTGTGACATTTCCTTCAAAACCCTAACCACAAGTGGCAAAACTTATCACCCAAAATCCAGAAGACCCATACTAAAGACAGCTAAATCTATTTTTGTTGCTGTTCTGAACACGCTGTATTCTGCCCATTCTAATGATTATAAAGCTCTCTCCCACCCTCATCGTCTAACATGTCGATGCTTAGCACACGTCGTGCTGATGGTGAGCACCAATGGTGTTAGGTGCTAAAAGATTGCGATTTATCGCTGAATTAGAAGCAAAAAGAATCTTTTATTAGACTTTATAAGGCTACATATAAAGAATCTCTTGCTTTGTTGCCGAACAAGTATTCTACAACAAACAAGGGGATTGACTATTTATAAACTACTAATTTACTTTACGCTAACCTTTGCTGCCTTGTTTCCTACACGTACGATGTAGGTACCACGAGCAAGAGAGATGCGTGTGCTATCGTCAGCAACCTTACCCTTGGTAAACGAGTTTACCATCGATTGAGTAGATAGCAACTGTGCTATTCTGTGCGCCAAGAACGCTAATTGCACCATCGAAGAACTGAATCTTAACATCCTTATCAGCTGTAACAGCATCAATGCCTGTTGCAGGTGTGAATGTGATGTAGTTTGTATAGATAAGTGCATTAGGGAAGTTATCGTTTCGACATCACACAAACAAGGTTGGTGATAGGCTGAGTGAGCTTCAATGTAGTTACACCATTCTCAACGGTGTACTCATCATTGAGCTCTAACTTCTCACCTTGTAACTCGCCATCTATATAGGTCACATTACCGATGAACCAGTGGTAGGTTGTCATCTCACCGCCAACGACAGCTTCAGAGCTGAGGTCAACCTTACCATTAACGCACTTAACATCGATTGGTGCCTCGAAGGTTGTAAGAGTATCTATCAAATCGTTTGCCGTTGTTGTTTGGCAATGGCATTGTAGAGAACTTCAGACGGTTGCCAACAACGTTGAGAACTCTAAGGTTGGTATTCTTTGATACGTCAACCTTTGTCAACTTATTAGCGTTCAACCACAACTGCTCTAACTGAGGAAGCTTATCGAGTGACACGCTTTCGAGGTCGTTATCGCTCAAGTCAAGGTTCCAAAGCTTAGGGTTATCAAGCTTGATTTCCTTCATCTTGTTGCTTGAGAGGTAAGCAATACCAAGGTTTGGTGCCTTTGACAAGTCGAAGTTCTTAATCTTATTACCCAATCAATGACACTGCGAAAAAGTTTTGGGAAACGCTGACAAGTCAATGTCTGTCAACTCATTAGCATCAAAGTTCAAATCAGTAAGATTTGGTGCTGCAGGAGCTTAACAGATGTAAGTCCAGCTTGAGTTATAGAAATGAGTTTCGCTTCCTTCAAACCAGTGAGGTCTACATTAGTCATATTAACGTTTGCAACACTGAAGACTTTCACCTTATCATCAGGCTCAGCAACAAGTACACGTACCTTGGTATTTGGCTTTGACTTAGCTTGGAAAATCTTGTAAGTCTCTCCAAGTGTATACTGTGTGACATTACCATTGCCGCCCCACTCGAAGTAAACAGACTTACCAGGAACATAGCTTGCAAGAGACAATACTACGCTATCGGTCTGGTTGACAGTAGTAAATGATGCCAACTCATACTGTGGGAAGGCGATAGGATGAACATAAGTAGTCTTGAAGACATTCTTACCTTCGAAATCAGGGTAGGCAGCATGCGTCATCTCACAATAGATAGAGTCGAGCGCAAGGTTGGTGAACTTAGCTGAACCATTGGTAATGGTATAGTCTGTTCCCAACTGTAACGGTGTACCATCTTTCTTCTTCCATACAAAGTTAGTTGTTGAACCATCCTTTGTTATATACTGTTCAGAGAGATCAATACCTGGTGAAGAGGTTGAAATCTGCAGTACATGCTGTGGTGCATAGATAAAGTTACCACGAGTCAGACCGAAGTCGTTAGGCATATTAGCCAATGTGAAGTAGTTACCACTCAACATCTCAACTCTTAACTGGTGCTACAGGTGGAATCTTCACCTCAGTAAGTTCGTTGTTTGCCACATTGATATCCTCTATAAGTTCGCTGTGGTTGAGAAGGAGACGAGTGAACTTGTTGTAAGAGATATCAAGCATACGCAAGTTGTCGGCATCCTTAAGATCCAACTTATTCAGTTTGTTATGACTTACATTGAGCTTGGTTACGCCATAGATGCTATGGAAGAGCAATGAGTCAACTTGATTATGACTAATGTTGATATCAGTCAACTTACTCTTATTAAAATAAGATGATGGACCACGGAGATCAACACGATTTAGCTGATTATGAGAGAGGTCGAGCTTCTCAAGCTTATTGTTGTAAGAGAGGTCAATAGTAGTAAGACCTGCATTCTTCAACGTCAGTATGCGAAGTTCTGTAAGTGCAGAGAGGTCAATGTTATCAATGTATTGGCCATCAGACTCAAGACTTGTTACGTACTTATCCTGTGGAACATATACGATAATGTTACCTGCACCAGTACGTGTAGTAGCAATATTTGGCTGTAGCAGGGCGCTCATCCTTAATCTCGAATGGGGTAGTTTCTCCATCACCTAAGTCAACCTTTACTGTTACAGGATTAGCTGCTGTAGCACCAAGGATACCCAACTGACATGTTAACAGGAGAGCCTGTCTGATCCAAGACTTGACATTTCAACAGCCTTCACATCCTTACCAAACTCCGCAACAGTCTTCACACGGAAGTTCTCTGTACGGATAGGATAGTCTCTGAGTCGGCTATTAGTGAACTGAACAAAGACCTCTTCATCAAGTGCTTTTCTTCAATGTTACCTTACCAGCCCTCGTATGAGTAATAGCTGTCGTCTAACTCTACTGGCTTTTGTTGGGTCAGCCTTTGGAACACGATAGAGTCTTGCCTGAGTCGTTGTATTTGCACGAAGCTACACGCTTACTAAGGTCGATGACATCACCTACCTTATATGTATCGTTCAACTCCATAGGGTTTTGCTCGTGGTAATACTCAAACCAGTTGCCTGGCTCTGGTAGTGTAGCAAAATCCATATAGTTATAACGTACGTTGACACTATAGAGTGCAGGGTTCTGACTAACGTCGAGCTTTCTCAAGAGGTTACGGTCACAAGAGAGCGTAAAGAGCTTTGGATTGCTTCTTAAATCAAGTTCCTTCAAGTTATTACCACCACAATAGAAGTAGTAAAGTTCAGGACAATGAGATACATCAATGGTCTCAAACTTCACGTCAGTATTGACAGTTCCAGAAGAGTGAGAGATATAGAGCTGTGTAATCTTAGGGTTATGACTGAGATCAAGTGTCTTTACACGAGAGTCACCCACGTTGAGAATCTGCAATTCTGGGTTCTTTGAGAGGTCTACACTTTCAACACTTGTCATGTCAAGGCTCAAACGCTGCAGATATGGACAGCCTGTTGGATCTGCTGTCTTGAGACTGATAGTGGTAAGCATCAAACGAACGGAGATTAGGGAAGTTCTTCAGCGTGAAGTCTGGAGAGATATGTCCAATCTGAGGAACCTCCAACACCATAAGATTAGGCATACGACCAATCATCAATGGAGTTGTGGCAGAGAAAGGATTATCCTGCAAATAGATAATGTTCAGACTCTGCAAACGGTCGATGTTGAGTGACTTTAAGTTGTTATGCTCTAAGTTCAAGACTTGGAGTTTCAAGTTGTCATTAAACTGAATCTGGTCGATCTCGTTGCCAGAAGCATTGAAGAAATAGAGGTCGTCTGGGTTACCAGAAATCGTTACCCAGCCTGCATCTGTCACAACACTTGTACAGAGAGTACCCTTAATGGTCTGTTCGCCATTATCATTCTCAACAATAGCCTTCTTAATCTCAACTTCAGTCTCACCAGAACCATAGTCGATAGATACATCAGCCTTGTCTGATTTAGAGCCCAACACAAAAGAAACTCCGTGCTGCCACACCAGTATTCTTTGCCTTTTTCAGGCACATTGGTGTGGAATCGAATCAAAACTTCGTCTTGCGCATGGGCAGCAAGCGAACTCCACAACATAGCCATCACTAAGAGGAGGAATGATGGCAAAAAAGTAAATTTGTGCTTCATATAAATATAAATATTATTGTGTTCTGATTTTATAGCTTATGTTTACTTATCATATTCCCAAGGGTTAGGAGTCTTAGTCCTATCCTTTGGGAATATTATTCGATATGTATCAAGCCTTAATAGATAACGATACGTTGTGCCTTACCACCATTTACTTGAATCAAGTAAACGCCCTTGTTCCATGAAGAAGCATTAACGTTGAGTTCGTCACCTTGTGCTGAGAGCGAGTGAACTAACTGTCCGCTGAGTGAGTAAGCACGTAAGTTCAGTTGCTTTGCACCAGCAAGGAAGGCTGAGAAAGAACGTTCGCCAGTCATTGTGATGACAGGTACTTCTTGACTCTCAGCGTATTTTACGCCATTAATACCATTGGTTTCCTTTTCCTTTAGTACCTGCTTCAAGCCAGCGTAAGCATCAAACTTACCTGCTCCCCACTGTACTGGGTCACCTGTATTAGTAACAAAGTTATCCTTACGAGCGGTCTGCTGGATGATACGGACTACATCCTTGACTGTCAAACTTGGGTTTGCTTCAAGCCAGAGGGCAATAGCACCAGCCACAACAGGCGTAGCCATGGATGTTCCGAGGGATTGATGCCAGTAGTATTTCTTACCACCTTTCTCCAATCTACCCTGCAATGCCATGTCACCATAGCCTAAGTCGGGATTCTCTACAGCGTATGTATTGACAGAAGAGATGATAGATGCACCCGGAGCACATACGTGTGGAAGGTTTCTACCATCGGCTAATGTACCGAAAGAAGAGAAGCGTGAAGCCTCGCCTTCAGGGAAATCATCTTCGTCACCTCGCTTGTTGTAACCATAAACAAAGCCGTCGAGAGATGACCAGTGGTTACGTACATTATAGCTACCAACAGTAACGATGTTTGCAGCACATGCCATATCGCTGATAGAACCATTGCGTGTTCCGCTTACGAAACCCTCCTGCCTGTACTATCGAAGTAGATAAACTGTGCATCGCTATAAACTTCAACACGCTGTCCAGGCTTCTTACTCTTTATTTCCAACGCCAGTTTATAGTGGCCATCCTGATTTTCTTTCTGGTTATCACTGGTCATTATCTGCGCCATAGCATAGTAACGGCCCGTTTCAGCATCTATAGCAGAAGCTGCTGTGACGTAACCATCAAACGCTTTCGCAAAGTTTGGGTCAATCACAGCGCCTGACATTGAATAGTCATTACCACCTGATGCATAGGTCACAGGTTGACTATTTGTATTCTTTAAAATAGGAATTCTGGCTACAGCACGATTACGACGATTTGCATTAGTAACAACGATTTGTAACTCGAATTCTGTAGAGTCATTACTATAAGCTGCTATCTGTCCGTTACGAAGATTAAAGTAGGTCTTATTCCCAGAACGCAAAGTATCTGGCTGCATTGGCGTGAGGAAAGTCTTAACTGTCTCTCCCGCATCCTTAAAATCCTTCTTTAATGCGATGCCCATGTTCGCCTCGTTACCTGCAGCAACACAGATAATAGCGTGTTTTCCTTCCTCTGCAAGGAAGCGATTCATTACACTTGTAGAGTCGTGTACACCAATGTTACTACCTAACGAAAGGTTGATAACACATGGCTTTGGCTTCTTTCCTGATAGTAGTGAATACTGTACGACATCATCAACACCAAATGCAATATACTGGTCACGCAAATCACCGCATGAAGCAACAAGCTCTGACTCTGTCGCACAACCATAGAAAGGATTAGGACCAACCACTTTATAAGACCTGTCGTTATCGTTAGTCTTAGCATAGGTGATATCGCCTTTATATCCACCTGCCATGATTCCAGTAGTGTGAGTACCATGGAACGTAGTGTAGGAATCGGTCGTAAAGTCCTCAATAGCGTATGCATTATCACGATTTGTCATGGTGTCAAGCACAGCACGAGGGTAATAGTTATCGAATTGATAACCATCCTTATTCGACTGGCTGGCTGTAATCTTACTGATATAACCGAAACGTGTGCTGCCGTCTGGCTTGAGGAAATTGATATGGTTAGGGTCAATACCACCATCAACAATACCCGTTACAACGCCTTTACCAGTGTAAGCCTGTGGGAGATCGAGACCTTGGTGAATCTTATCCACACCAATCTCCTTACGAACGACATCCATCTTCTGATAGACACGACGTGGGAGTTCCATACGACGAACGCACTTCAAGTCTGCAATACGCTCAATGTCTCTTTATTGAGCCACGACAATGGCAATATTACCACGTACACGCAGCACCCTTACTCCTTGTGCCTCTAAATCTGCACGGCCGTCCTGATCCTTCAGTTCGACCATTGCCATTGTGTTCTCTGGTACACTTTTTGGACGTTCAAACGAACGTGTACGACTGTTGTAGGTAGGAATGGAAGTGTTACGGAGTTTGAACAGTTCCAACTGACTTTGTAGGTCAATCTTCGACTGACCGTAAGCTAATCCTACCGAACATAAACAAAATACAGTGAGTAGAATTTTTTCTCATCGCTTGTTAACTATAACTTTTTACCATTAATAATATATACTCCATTAGGCAGTTGTGTGCCTTCTATGCGCTTTCCATCAAGACGATAGACTCAGCCTGCCTTGCTTTTACTGACTCTATGGCTTCAATGCCATTTGTTTCGCCCTTGAGAAGGACCTCCAGACGGTCGCCATTCTTCAAATCAAACTCAAAGCTTGTGCCGCCAGGATAAGATGGGTTAAGTTTCGTTCCATTGAGTTTAACCACCATCTTACTCAAGTCGTTGCCGTATGCACCAAGCATGAAGTGATGATCGTCGGCTGAGAACATAACAGTGTTTTCGCCTGTCTGCATCTTTACCGTTGAGTGGTCAGAGCGATAGAAGTTGAATCCATAGTTTGCAAGGCTGATGTCGTCAATGACAACTATTGCCTTCTGGTCGCGTACAATGGCTGATGTCGTAACCTCAATCGTCATACCATCGGTTAATCTTATCTCGTATGCTCCTTCGTAATTGGCTGTTACAGGAGTACCGTTTACCTTGATTGACTCAATCTTACAACCGCTGTTTGGCTTTATTTGGATAAGATTATTCTTCTCGCCTAACTCTATATTATTACTGCCATTCTGTAGCGTTATCACCTTATTATTATAGCTTTGTCCCTCATAAGCGGTGATATTTGCTGCGTTATCAACAGTCAACACAGCCTTTACAGTAGCATATTTATGTGACTGAACATCAAAGACAAGATTGTCTTTCACGTAACATTCGTAGTTACCATATATCGTAACAGCAGTTCCCATTGACCTTAAAAGCATCTAAGGCATAGTTGTTTTGGTCGAAAGTTAATGACAATTTTGTTCCTGCTTTCAACTTAAAATCAGCGTCATTGTAGTTCTTAACTTCCACGCCATCAGCCATTACCTTTGAGATAACACCCTTCGCAGCCTCGTTAGAGAGTTGAACTTCACTGGATAAGATACGTCTGGATAATCGGCTTTAATATCTACAACACAGCCTGCAGTCAGCGTTACAAAGTATTGACCGCCTGAAGAAGCTACGTCATTACCGTCGAGGGTCACTTTATATATAGGGGCATCGCCATAATTAGCATTGGTAATTACAAGCGTTTTCTCAGTATTAGGAATCCATTTTAACTGTGTTTTCACCATTTTGTAACTCTACTGCCGTGCGTGATTCATTGCGTGACACCCTCACTTTTGAGGCATTATCAACCTTTACAGTACATGAACCGGTGCGAGCAGCAGCTAAATCAGCACTCTTGACCTTAAAAAGTTTACCCTTATCTGCGTCTGAAACATAGATATTGCAGCTGGTTAGATTATTAATAGTCTGTTCTACAGAGTTGTCGTTATCAATCGTCTTTATAACGCTCTTAAGGAAAAATCCCTCCTTAGCCTCTATGCTTAAAGAGGCATATTGCGGTACGTTAACCGTGTTTGTACCATTGACAAGGTCAGCCACAGGGACATAATTAACCTTTACGGTAACTCTATTAACGTCATCAATATTGATTTTAACGGGCGTGTCAGCCTTTACGTTTACTGACGAGAACGCCAGTAGCATTAAGAAAATAAAATAGTAAACCTGCTTCATATATACATATTTATTAGTGACCAAATATCAGATGCAACACTTATCTCTATGGTATCTTAACTCTTATTTGAAGAGTTTTTAGACGAATGATGAGTAAATACTCTTACAGGTTATTCGTTCTATAACATATTCTGGTGCAAAATATAAATATTATTTATAAAAAGAAGCAATCTTTTTTCGATTAAAATTATACTTTAAATCATAAAATGTATTATTAATTTCTATTTCAAACAAAAGAGTACATAAAACACTTATAATTATAAATTTCTCGTAGTTTGTAGGCTACAAAAGGGTTGAGTAGATATTTAGATAAAAGAGAACAGAATGTGGTTGTAAAAGGACACATTTGAATATGTAAATAAGTAGACAAAAGTATACGACATTAGTTTAAGAAAATAAAAGATATTAGAAAAACGTGGTTAACAAGAAGAATTATCTACAAAGTCATTTGATGAGTGGCAGAAACGATCAAATCCCACCGATTAATATAAAAGAAGAATCGTTTTAATTTATTGCTCTACTCTTAGACCAGTAATCTATTAAGTTTATTTTTAATAGAATAACCTACTTCCAACAACAAATTAAACTCAAATCGGTCATATATTACAACGTAATTAGTACTCAGCACCATTGGTGCTAAGCATCAGCACGACATGTACGGGGCATCAACACATCATTTGAAGACGGAAAGAAAGGGGCGATAAGGTTATGCTAATAAAGGTAATAAGGTGCTGATTTCTAACGGATATAGGGAATGTTTACCCCAAATCGCAATACTAAGAAAAGCTATTATAGCCTATCTTTATCTATTCTTTTTGTATGAAAAAACAACCCGACAACGATTGTTTATCATTGTAGCAAAAGGCAAAAATAAAAGTTCTTCAAGCTAACTCAACAAACAGAACACACAACTCGTCCACTTGTCAACTCTTAACTCGTCAACTCCTCAACACATAACTTGTCTACTCGTCAACACGTAAACTCGTCAACTTTATAACGTTATTTCTCCAGAACCAAAGCAGCGATGGTGCTGTTCATCATAGACAACACAGAATTGTCCAGGGGCAACGCCATGGATATTTTCGGTAGAGTGAATAATACACCTACCGTCCGACAACTGTTCAACAGTTGCTGGATGGTACTCAGGTGTGTGGCGAATCTTGAAGGTAATCTTCTCAGGTAAAGTTGTGATACCTTCTGTTAGGAAGTGGAAGTCATGGAGCGGGAAATCTTTTTTGTAGGCTGTAGCAGGGTCATAGCCATGACTTTCACATACAGGATATTTTTAGTTACATCTTTTTAATAACGAAACCAAGGGCCACCTCAAGACCGAGTCCCTTCCGTTGCCCGATGGTATGGAACCATAGTCCTTTGTGTTCGCCAATCTTCTTTCCCGTTTCAAGTTCGATGACGTCGCCTATTTCTTCGCCTAAATAGCGGCGTACATACTCATTATAGTCGATATTTCCAAGGAAGCAGATTCCCTGCAGAATCCTTTTCGGTGCGCATTGATAAGATTCTCTGCTCGGCAATCTCTCGCACCTCATTCTTCTCGTAGTGGCCAATAGGGAAGATTGCTTTCTTCAGCTGCCAGTCGTAAATCTGTGCTAAAAAAAGTCGGTCTGGTCTTTGACTGGGTCAGGACTGTAGTGAGCCATTACGTCCGTCAATCCATTCTGTCTGTGCATAATGGCCCGTTGCGATGAGGTCATAGTCATGTCCCATCTTCTCATCAAAAGCCCCAAACTTTATCAGTCGGTTGCACATCACATCTGGATTAGGCGTAAAACCAGCCTTCACCTTCTCCATGGTATAGCGTGTCACCTGGTCCCAATACTTCTTATGACAGTCGATGACTTCCAACTCACAGCCAAAGCGGCGTGCCACAAGTGTAGCCATCTCAAGGTCTTCTTCAGAGTTACAGTCCCAGTCTTCCTTCTCTTCCGGTCCTATCTTGATATAGAAACAGTCTGGATGCAGTCCTAATCGTGCAAACTCATAGACCACAACCGAGCTGTCAACACCGCCAGAGAGGAGAACGGCAATGCGCTTACCTTCGAGTTCCTGAATATTCATCTTTACAATCTTTCCTTCTTTCTTATTCTTTTGTTCTGACTTTCTCGTCAGCGGTTTTCTTTTTATGTGCTACTTTTCATTCTATCAAATCCCATGCCATAGACACCATTCACGGCACCCTGCGACACAAAGGCGTTAGGGTCTATTTCGTCAATAACCTGATAGATAGAGTGGGCTTCAGAACGACGTGCGATAACGAAGAGCATTCCCACCTTCTTACCCGTGTAGAATCCGCGTGCTTCAATCACCGTACAGCCACGGTCAACATCATTGTTAATAGCAGAACCAATCTCTCCCCAGTATTTCAGAGATTACAAAGAACTGTACCGAACCGCGCATACCATTAATAAGGTAATCCACCACATAGGTCATTACGAAGAGGACTTGTAACCATAGATAACCTTTTCCCAATTCTCCAAGACTAAGTAACTGGAACTGATGATGCAAAGGTCGCAAGCAAGGATGACACGTCCGAGTGACACATCACGATACTGTGGAATCATTGCCGCACGACATCCGAACCGCCCGAACTGGCATTATACTGCAAGGCAATGCTGACTCCGACACCTAACAACACACCACCTACAACGCAGGCGAGGAAAGGTTCGTCTGAAAACAACGGATGTCCAGCAAAGACCTCACGCAATACCGACGTAGAAAAGGCGAACACCAGTACGGCAAAAATCGTCCTAACACAGAACTTCCAACCCAATATCTTTAACGCGACAAAGAGCAGTATGCCGTTGATAGTAAGGTAGGTATACTGCACTGGGATATCAAGACCCCACTGAATAACCGATGCGATACCCGCAATACCACCAATCGTGATATGGTGTGGCATAAGAATGCACTACCACAGCTGTCGATGATCATTGCCAATGCAATCATCAGAAATTCGCGTACATCTCTAAACTTATTTTTTCTCTTTCTTACCATTGTGTTTGTCAACCATTAGCATTGTGCAAAGTTAGTGAAATTATTATGAAAGTCAAGTGAATAGCTAATTTTTTCGCACAAAAACTTATATCTTTCAGATGTTTTTATTATTTTTTTGCAGTGATTTTTAACCTTATATTAAATGATAGAATTATTTTCCGCAGACGGCTGGTTGAATCAAAGCCATAGTATCTATCAATTATTTTACATGGACATATATCCTCGTAGCAGGACTCGTTATTTGTGCTTTATGGTTTACATGGCGGACGCGCTTTGTGCAGTTTCGCATGGTTGGCGAGATGGTTCGCCTATTAGGTGAATCGACAGGAACGCATGACGAAGGTGAGAAACATGTATCATCTTTTCAAGCTTTTGCCGTCTCAATAGCCTCACGTGTGGGTACAGGAAACCTTGCTGGTGTGGCAAGTGCGATAGCTATTGGTGGTCCTGGTGCTGTCTTTTGGATGTGGGTTATTGCCCTATTAGGTTCTGCGACAGCCTTCATTGAGTCTACACTTGCCCAACTTTATAAGCGTCGTCATGCCGACTCGTTCATTGGTGGACCAGCCTATTACATTCTACATGGTATGCATTGTAAATGGATGGCGAAACTCTTTGCCGTACTGATTACAATGACTTTCTGTATGGCTTATATTTCCATACAGAGTAATACGATTTGTGGTGCAATGCAAAAGGCATTTTCTATTGATCCGACATGGATGGGTGCCGCTCTCGCTATACTCTCTTTAGCAATAGTTTTCGGTGGTATTCAGCGTATTGCCAAGGTTAGTAGCGTACTCGTTCCGCTGATGGCAGTGGGTTATGTACTCCTTGCCTTGGTCATTATTGTAATGAATATTCAACTTATTCCACACGTCTTCCGCCTTATCGTTGAGAACGCTTTTGGCTTTGAACAGGTTGCAGGTGGCGGCTTAGGTGCTACGATGATGAACGGTATTAAGCGTGGACTATTCAGTAATGAGGCGGGTGAGGGTTCTGCTCCAAATATTGCAGCAACCGCATCTACTACTCATCCCGTGAAACAAGGACTCATCCAGTCGCTCGGTGTATTCACAGATACGCTCCTCGTTTGTAGCTGTACGGCTTTTATCATTATCATCAGTGGACTTTATGTCAACAATTCTGACTCAGGAATTCTCCTCACTCAGGTTGCTTTAGAGAGCGAAGTGGGGTCAGCTGGTCCAATCTTTGCAGCGATAGCCATCTTCTTCTTTGCTTTTAGCAGTATTATCGGAAACTATTATTATGGTGAGGGCAAACGTACGATTCCTTACTCAAAAGCCTTTCAGCCATTCTCGCTTTGCGTGTGATAACAGGTGGTGTAATGGTGATGTTTGGTGCCATTGCCAGCCCTCGACCTTGTATGGAGTATTGGTGATTTCTTCATGGCACTCATCACAATTTGCAACCTCGTTGCTATCTTAACACTTGGTAAATATGCCTTCCGCCTACTCGATGATTATCGTCAACAGAAGCGCGCAGGCGTGAAGAGTCCTGTCTTCAAACGAGACAATGCCCGATATTGAGAAAGATATTGAATGTTGGTAATTCAGAATTTATAATTCAAAATTCATAATTATGATTACCGATATTAAGTGTGGTTTATCGCTACAAGTAACGTGAGACTTGACAACAGCTAATAAGCGACTACGAATTAAGCGAATGATACGAAATCTTTTTGTAATAAGGATTCGCGTAATTAGCAAAATTCGTAGTCAGTAAAAAGTGAGATAGAGTGCTAAAGCACATATCATAAAGTTCAAAAGCTCAAATCTCAAAGTTCAAAGTTAATGGTTCAAAGCTCAAAAGCTAATAATGGTAATCATAATTATGAATTGTGAATTATGAATTATGAATTACAACCATGAATTATCAATTATCCCGGCTTACCCTGCTCCTAATGATGCCATCAACAGAGAATTTGCCAGCACCAGCGAACCATGAGAGAACGAAGATGACAAGATAGAGGAAAGGTAATTCACCTGCACTGATAGATCCGCCAAACACAGTTGTGAAAGCAACTATCATGGTGAAAAATCATTGGTAAGAGTGCTAAAACGTGTCAGAAACCAAAAACAAATGCCAAACCGCATACTAACTCACCGAAAATACTCAATCCTACTGCCAGCTCACCACTCATACCGAAGGGTGCAGGGAAGTGTGTAGCTGTTTCTGAGAAGTGCTGTAACTTGTCGAGTCCGTGGCTCGCAAATGTCAATCCGAACACAAGGCGTGATGCCAATAAAATAAGTGATGCCTTTGTACTCTCAGTTTTTGGGAATAGTAATTCTAAACATTTCATATCTTACAATCTTTTATATTTATACGTTTTACCTACGGTGCTATGTCGCCCTACCTTATTATATAAGCGTGGCTATGTGGAGAATAGCACTGCGGCAATATCTTTAATTCATTACAAAGATAGGGATAATTTCCCATTCTATCCTAACAATATTCCGAAAAGTTTATCGAAAGCGATGAAAAATACCATATGTATGGTATTGACTTACAACGATTATTTATGCAACATTCTTATCCTTACATATGCAAAAACCAAAGAATCATTTGCATAGGATAAGTTAGTACTCGTTTTTAAAGAGATAATAAAGATTGCATTTACCGTTTGCAGACTTAGAAATATATTTACATATCAACCCCTGTAAAACACCTCTTTTCACACAAAAACCGTATTTCTCATCACCCTCACAACTCTATAATAATCAATAGGTTACAAAACTGGAAAGAAAAAGGTGCTTAATTGGACTTCAAAAGGGCGTTACTAAGGCTCTTAAAGGGCATCTTTAATGAGCCAAAAGGGCGTTAATTCAAGTCTAAAAGATGCTCTTTAATTTTCAAGGCTGTGAATTTTATTTACAAACTTATATAATAAGTCACACGGAGGAACGGAGGGAACGGAGATAAGGAAATAGCACAGAGAGGATGATGAAACAAAGAGCGACGGAGGTATAACGTACAGTTTCCTAATAACTTTGAGGATAAACGCCTTGTTTATAAATTGATAGTAGACATCATGTCTTCTGTGTATTTCAGACTTGCTGTCACTTCTGTCAGCCGCAATCACCACTTAACTCATTAATTTTTCAGTATTATTACGCAAAGTGTTAAAAGTGACAGCAAACTAAAAACAAAACTATACTTGTAGGTTTGGTGATAGTAGCTATTTGTATAAGGAAGCTTTTATTACCTCATCCCTCTGGCAAGTGTATTGTTATTATTACATGAAGAAAAAATACCTGTTATAACCTTTTTTTCTTGCCAGTTGCCTATCCCCATTATTAGGTATTTACTATATAAACATTTCCTATTCTGTTTTTCATTACCTTTGTTTCTTACGATGTAGACGAGTTGACGAGTGAACGAGTCTTTCAAGTTGACGAGTGAACAAGTAGACGAGTAAACAAGTTGCTTGAGAAGAAGACAAAGTAACAAAGGAACTTTAACAAGTGGACAAGTGAACAAGTTGACAAGTAAACAAGTTGACAAGTAAAACAAGTTGCATGCAGCAATAAAATAGAGTAAACAGTAGTAATCATAATTATGAATTTTGAATTATGCATTATGAATTATAGTAGTAGTAATCATAATTATGAATTTTGAATTATGAATTATGAATTATAGAGAATATGAAACTATCAGAATTAAAGACTGGAGAAAAGTGGTGTTATCGTAAAGGTATCGGGACACGGTGGTTTTCGTAAACGAATCATAGAGATGGGATTTATCAAGGGTAAGACCGTTGAGGTATTGCTCAATGCACCCTTGCAAGACCCCGTTAAATATAAGATTATGGGTTATGAGGTTAGTCTTCGTCATAGCGAGGCTGACCAGATTGAGGTATTGTCGGATGTGAAGACTCACTCTGTTGGAAATGAGGAGGAGCAGGAAGACAATCAGGTTGTGCAGGATTCAACCGCATACGACAGCACGGATAAGGAGCTAACGCCCGAAAAACTATCAGATGCAGTGAGCCGTAAGAGCCATACAATCAATGTGGCACTTGTCGGTAACCCAAATTGTGGTAAGACATCACTCTTCAACTTTGCATCGGGAGCACACGAACGAGTAGGTAATTATTCGGGTGTGACGGTTGATGCGAAGGTTGGTCATGCCGAGTTTGATGGTTATGTGTTTTAACCTTGTTGACCTCCCCGGTACCTATAGTCTTTCAGCCTATAGTCCTGAAGAACTCTATGTGCGTAAGCAGTTGGTTGACAAGACTCCAGACGTAGTCATCAATGTGATAGACTCGTCTAACCTTGAGCGCAACCTCTATCTTACAACCCAGTTGATAGATATGCACATACGTATGGTTTGTGCGCTAAATATGTTTGATGAGACAGAACAGCGTGGTGACCATATTGATGAACAAAAGCTTTCTGAACTCTTCGGAGTGCCGATGATACCAACAGTATTCACCACTGGCAGAGGTGTGAAGGAACTCTTCCACCAGATTATTGCCGTTTACGAAGGGAAAGAAGACGAGTCGTTGCAGTTCCGCCATATCCATATCAACCACGGACATGAGATAGAGAATGGTATTAAGGAGATGCAGGAGCATTTGAAGAAATACCCTGAACTCTGCCATCGCTATTCTACCCGCTATCTTGCCATCAAACTGTTAGAGCATGACAAGGACGTAGAGCAACTCGTTAGTCCGTTAGGTGATTCGATTGAGATATTCAATCATCGTGATACAGCAGCCGCTCGTGTAAAGGAAGAGACTGGTAATGATAGCGAAACAGCCATCATGGATGCCAAGTATGGTTTTTATTAATGGTGCACTGAAGGAAGCAAACTTCTCGACAGGTGATAAGAAAGATACCTATCAGACCACCCATGTCATCGACCATGTATTGACAAACAAATACTTTGGTTTCCCAATCTTTTTCCTTGTACTGTTGGTTATGTTCACGGCAACCTTCGTCATTGGACAGTATCCAATGGATTGGATAGAGGCTGGTGTGGGTTGGTTAGGCGAGTTTATTTCTAAGAATATGCCTGCCGGACCAGTAAAAGATATGATTGTTGATGGTATTATCGGTGGTGTAGGAGCCGTTATCGTGTTCCTTCCTCAGATATTGATACTTTACTTCTTTATCTCCTATATGGAGGATTGCGGCTATATGTCACGTGCCGCCTTCATCATGGACCGACTGATGCACAAGATGGGACTGCATGGAAAGTCATTTATCCCACTTATCATGGGCTTCGGTTGTAATGTGCCAGCGGTGATGGCAACACGTACGATTGAGAGTCGGAGGAGTAGATTGATAACCATGTTGATTCTCCCATTGATGAGTTGTTCAGCTCGTCTACCTATCTACGTAATGATTACGGGTTCGTTCTTTGCGTTGAAATATCGTTCGCTTGCTATGCTCTCCTTATATATAATAGGTGTGTTGATGGCAGTGGCGATGAGTCGTTTGTTCTCAGCCTTTGTGGTCAAAGGTGAGGATACGCCATTTGTGATGGAGCTACCACCTTACCGTTTCCCAACATGGAAGGCGATTGGTCGTCATACATGGGAGAAAGGTAAGCAGTATCTTAAAAAGATGGGCGGTATTATCCTTGTTGCTTCTATCATCGTATGGGCTTTAGGCTACTCCCTCTTCCAGACGATCCGAACATGGATAATCAAGCACGACAGGAACAAAGCTATATCGGACGAATCGGTAAAGCCGTTGAGCCAGTGTTCCGTCCACAGGGTTTCAATTGGAAATTGGATGTTGGTTTGTTGTCTGGTATGGGTGCAAAAGAGATTGTTGCATCAACAATGGGCGTACTCTATTCCAATGATGGTAGCTTCTCTGACGACAACGGTTATAGTAGTGAGACAGGTAAATACTCAAAGCTACATAATCTGATTACAAAGGATGTAGCGACAATACATCACATCAGCTACGAGGAAGCAGAGCTCTATTGCAACGCTGACAGCCTTCTCGTTTCTCCTCTTTGTACTGCTTTACTTCCCTTGTGTAGCCACGATAGCAGCTATTAAAGGCGAGACAGGCAGTTGGGGTTGGGCCTCTTTGCTGCTGGTTACACTACAGCATTAGCCTGGATCGTTAGTGCTGTGGTCTTCCAAGTGGGCATGCTGTTCATGTGATAAGAAAGAATAGACGCCGTAATAATTCAGAATTCATAATTCAGAATTCATAATTATGAATACTAATGTTAACTGTGGTTTATTGCTACAGTAACGTGAAATCTCACCAATTACTAATTAAGGAACTGACACGAAATCTTTTACTGACACGAATGATATCGCAAACAACATTCGCGAAATTCTGTAGTCGTAGTGCTATAGAGTTTGCACATATCATAAAGCTCAAAGTTCAGGTTCAAAGCTAATATGGTAATCATAATTATGACGTACTGATGAGAACTTGTTCGAATACTTGAATATGACCAACGCCTTCTAAAAGGAGTACGCCAAGTTGACTCAATATCGAGTTGCTGGCAGCATGATACTTACCGTAGGCAAGGTTGAGTTTGAATTGTTCAAGGTTGATACCAGCTCCGACACAGAATCCTGCACCATGCGCACTGGCGTTTTCAGTCTTACCAATGGTCATCTCGTCTGCCTTACGGAAGTTATAACCACCACCAACCCAAATACTTTTCAGACAGTAAGACTTCTGCGCCGAGATTGAGGTGATTGATAAAACGATAGTCATAATGCGTAAGATCGACGAGCGTAGCAGACACTCTGACAGGAAGGGCAGCAAAAGTCTTGCTCACACCCACCTGCACATCAATCGGCATCTTACCATACTCCTCTTCGTATGCCTTGATCTGTCCCACCGAGGTTCTTGGCAACTAACGATACCGACCACTGTCTTTCAGGCTCATACCAGTTGAGACCAAGGTCTACACCACCGCCATTGAGTTATAATTACCAATGTAAGAAGTAATGAATTTTGCCGTGATACCACCCATTAGAGTTACGTGCTAATTCATAGCAGAAGATACCTTCAACAGCGATTTTCGCTGGCATTGAAAAATACCTAGTTTGTACGTTGTTCGCATCGACTCCTTCATCTTTCCGTAGTTCATATACTGCACACCACCCTGCAAGCGTAGCTTTTCACCCAATGCTTTCGTATAAAAAGCACCCATATAATGAGCTCCACGCATATAATTCATGTAACTGAGTCCCACGGTTTTTATCGCTTACGGAAGAAGCCAAAGCAGGGTTAGAGAACATCAGTGAAGGGTCGTCCTCAATGATAGTAATATTCTCTCCACCCAATGCAGCAGCATGCGCACTCACTGGAAGACGTAGGAAGTTGTATTCAGTTTGACTCTCCTGCGCTCGTATATACAACCGCAAAAAGGGCTAACAGGAGGGTGAAAAACGATTTTTCATTTAATCTAAATTAATTTCTCGGCAAAAGTTACATCTTTTTCCGAATATCTTATTACTTTTTGTCGTTGCAACTTATAATGAGTAGCGTTTTTGTGCCCTATTATGGATTGTATAACGGCAGAAAAAGGTGTTTAGTATATCTTATCTTGGAAATAAAGAAGTCAAATAGAGCAGATTTAGAGAATAAGCGGTGGATTGGTTTCCTCTTGGGAATCATCGTTGCACTGTCATTCTTCTTTGTTGCCATGGAGTATAATGCAACGGGGAGTGACGACGATTCGGCTAATACTAAAGCCATCAAGAATGTCACACTCCACGATATGGACATGCTGCCTGCCATTGACCAGCAAGATCCTGCCAAGACACAAGAAGACAAGAAGTTTTCACGATGGAGGACCTGCTCAACCTTAAACGCCGTGATATTCCGAATAAGGTTACGCCTCACGATGCAGGCAGTATGAACTCGAACGATAAGAAGACGGGTGCTCCACAGGTGAGTAACGAACCGATTGTTATGCCGATGGTAACCACAACTCCTGAACCTCCGAAGATAAAAGAAGAGGCTAAAGAGGAGATGGAGAAGATGACCGATGATAATTCCGACAAGGTTGTAGAACGCTATGACGACAAGGTTAGCAAGCGAATCCTCTCTGAAACACCAACACCACCAGGCGGATGGGTGGAGTTTATGAAGTGGCTTACAAAGACATTGCAATACCCTGCTGCAGCAAAGGAGAACAAACTGCAGGGAACGGTGAATATTACTTTTCATCATCAATGCTGATGGTACGGTTGATGATGTCAGAATCAAGAGTGGTCAGGTACCTGTTCTCAACGACGAAGTACTACGCGTTCTCAAGACAATGGGTAAGTGGAAGCCAGGCATTGAGAAGAATAAACCATGCCGTTCGCTGATAGAGATTCCGTTTGTCTTCCAACTTGCATAAGACTTTTGACCCGTCAAAAAGCTTTCAATGCTTATTTTGAAAATAACTTTTAACTCCAACTCTATATGTACACTGCTGATGAAATTCTGAGTAAAGTAAACGAGTATATAAACAACCTTACTTATGATCGCAAAGTCACAAAGCTTGTACGAACCGATAAAATACGTCCTCTCATTGGGAGGGAAAGCGCATCCGTCCCTACGCTGATGCTGCTTTCTACAATCTTTTAAGGACGACCCAGAGACGATTCTCTCACCGGCTTGCGCCCTGAGACCTATCATAACTATACACTCTTGCACGATGACTTTGATGGATGATGCTCCGCTTCGTCGCGGACAGCAGACCGTTCATGTGCGTTGGGATGCCAATACGGCTATCTTATCGGGCGACTCTATGCTCGTTTTAGCTTTCGAAAAGAATGGCATCAGTGCGACAGCAGACACCTCAGTGAGGTGCTTCGTCTCTTCACCATTACGGCACTTGAGATTGGAGAGGGTCAGCAGTACGACATGGAGTTTGAGAATCGTAATGATGTAAAGGAAGAAGAATACATCGAGATGATTCGTCTGAAGACCAGTGTTCTGTTGGCTTGTGCGATGAAGATTGGTGCTATCCTTGCTGATGCTCCTGCTGAAGATGTGGAGAATCTCTACAAGTTTGGCGAGCAGATTGGTCTTGCTTTCCAGCTGCAAGACGATTATCTTGACGTCTATGGCGACCCAAAAGGTATTTCGGTAAGAAGATAGGTGGCGATATTATTTGCAACAAGAAGACCTACATGCTCATCAATGCTTTTAACAAGGCGAATGCTCGTCAGTGTAAGGAGTTGGAGAAGTGGATTGGCTGTGAGAACTTCAATCACGAGGAGAAGGTTGCTGCTGTCACTGAGTTGTATAACAGCATCGGCGTTGACAAGTTAGCTATTGAACGTATCAACTATTATTTTGATGAAGCAAACAAATATTGCAGCAGTAAACCTTCCTGATGAACGCAAGGCTGAACTGTTAGCGTATGCACAGAAGATGCTGCATAGGAAGTGGTGAAGCCTCCCTCGACCCCTCCGAAAGGAGGGAGGCAAACTAGATCAAGGTCAGGATAAAGTGAAATAGGTGCATTGATTGCTGAGAAAGACTACTCGTCAAGACCTGTCATCCAAAAATCAACAACACCCTAAACATTCAACACTCAACACCGAATAAACACTTCATCAACACCCTAACATTTAACACCCACCACCCAATGATAATAGACACTCACGCCCATTTAGATGTAGAAGACTTTGCTGACGACCTCCCAGAGGTTATCAGTCGTGCCCACGAGGCAGGTGTAGGAAAGATTTTCCTACCAGCTATCAACCTCAAATCAGTGGATTCTGTATTGGCTGTTTGCCGACAGCTTTCCTGACACCTGCTATCCGATGATTGGACTGCAGCCAGAGGAGGTGCGCGATGATTGGCGTGAAGTGTTGGATACTATGCACGAACGAATCCTACTCTCGCTTCGACAGAAGGCAGAGGGAACAGCCAAACCGGGTGAGACAGTGATTGCGATTGGTGAGGTAGGACTCGATTTCTATTGGACACGTGAATACGAGAAACAGCAGCTTGCAGCCTTTGAGGAGGCTGTGAAATGGAGCGTTGAGACACGTCTTCCGCTGATGATTCACTGTCGTAAGGCACAGAACGAAATGCTACATATCATGCGCCCGTACGAAAAAGAACTGCCGGGTGGTGTCTTCCACTGCTTTACCGGTAATCAGAAAGAGGCAGAGGAGTTCCTTCGTTTCGACCGTTTCGTGCTTGGTGTGGGTGGTGTGTCAACCTTTAAGAGCAGTCATCTGCGCGAAGATCTCCCTGCCGCAGTACCCCTTGACCGCATCGTTCTTGAGACCGACAGCCCCTACATGGCTCCAGTCCCTCATCGTGGTAAGCGTAACGAGAGTGCTTTCATCGTAGAAGTGATGCGTACCCTTGCCCTTAGCTATGGCGTTGATGAAGCCGAGTTTGCCCGCCAAACCAATGAGAATGTGTGTAGGGTGTTTGGTGTTGAATGATGGGTGATAATGAATTGACAAGTTGTGGGTAGCAATAAACATATCAAGCAACGGTAATCATAATTATGAATTGTGAATTATAAATTATGAATTAATACAGTATATGAAGAAAATAACTATCGCCATCGACGGCTTTTCATCATGTGGAAAGAGCACAATGGCAAAAGACCTTGCCAAAGAGATTGGCTATATCTATGTAGACACGGGTGCCATGTATCGCTCCGTTACACTCTATGCGCTACGTCATAACCTCTTCAATGCAGACGGAACCATCCGTGAAGAGGAGTTGCAGGCACAGATGAAGGATATCAACATCAGTTTCCGACTCAATAAAGAGACAGGTCGTCCAGAAACATATCTCAATGGTGAGAATGTTGAGAACGAAATCCGTACGATGGAGGTGTCATCTCATGTTAGCCCTATCGCCACACTCGCCTTTGTGCGTAAGGCACTTGTCGAACAGCAGCAGCGCATGGGAGCAGAGAAAGGAATCGTTATGGACGGACGCGACATCGGTACGGTGGTATTCCCGAATGCCGAACTTAAAATCTTCGTTACCGCTTCAGCAGAGGTACGTGCGCAACGTCGTTACGACGAGTTGAAGGCGAAGGGAATGGAAGCAGACTTTGCCGACATCCTTAAGAATGTGCAAGAGCGTGACTATATCGACTCTCATCGTGAGACATCACCGCTTCGCAAGGCTGATGATGCCCTCGAACTCGACAACAGTCAGCTCACAATTGCCGAGCAAAAGCAGTGGCTTTACAATCAGTATCTGAAAGCTGCAGAAGCATAATAAGCTAACAAAAAGCTTATCTTTTCAGGTCCTTTCGTTAAAGTGGTATGATAAACGTACGCACATTTAACGAAAAGACCTGTTTTTTTTGCTATACCAAGCTATCCTAAACACTACCAACAAACGATCTCGCCCACCCTTTCACACTAAAAACTGCTCTATCTTAACACCGCAAAAACAACGATAAAGACTTGAAAAAAACTTACATAATTTCATCGAAAACTACTCCTAAAAAGGCAAAAAACACCTAAGAACAACACACTTACAACCATCAGTAAATCAAATAGTTATAAAGGAGTAAAACAAGAGGTGCTTAATTGGACTACTAAAGGGCGTTAGTAAGGGGCTTAAAGGGCATCTTTTGCAAGCTAAAAGGGCGTCTTTAAGAAGCTAAAAGAGCGTGTATTGCGTTCGAGTCATCAGAAATTAATTGACAAAACTCCCATCACAAAAAAGCTATCAGATTGTATCGAACGACAGAAAATACTGAATGAAAGCATAGTAACAAACCGCTTTTCCCACAGTTTCGTCTGGCTATTTCCCCCTTTCATAAGCCGATTTTGATTTAATCATCATGCCCTATAAATTTATAAATCTTACGCCTCTTTTCACTCTACACACTAACATTAAGACACAATAAATCTAAGATTTATGAATTAAGAAATACTAAAATCAACAGAATTATACTTTGTTCAGACTGCTATCTCAACTTAAAATGTTATCTTTGCATCTATGAAGTTAAAAAAGATAATAATGCTCATCGCCTGCATATTCTCTTTTGCAGGTCTGAAGGCACAATATACTATCCAATGCGAAGACACCTGCAGCCATGTTCATGGGCTTGACATGAGCCATTACCAAGGCGATGTGTGGTGGGAGACAGTAGCTGAAAACAGCAATCATAAGCTCAATTACGTTTACTTAAAAGCCACTGAGGGCGGTTCACGTATTGACCAACGCTATCTTGAGAATATTGAGGCAGCACAACGTTATGGTATGAATGTCGGTTCTTACCACTTCTATCGTCCTGCTATTCCACAAGAGGAGCAGTTGCGCAACTTCCGCATGCAGTGTCGTCCACAAGACCAAGACCTCATTCCAATGGTAGATATTGAGACCACCGGCGGACTGAGTACGGAGGCTTTACGCGACAGTTTACAGAAGTTCCTCGTACTTATGACACAGGAGTATGGTGTCAAACCATTGGTTTACACATATACAAACTTCTATAACAGATATCTCAGCGGTGCACTCGACGGCTATAAACTTTTTCATTGCACAAGTATAACGGACGCGAGCCAGAGCTGAACGATGGAAGAGACATCTTTGCTTGGCAGTACACTGGCAAGGGACGTATCAACGGCGTGAGAGGATATGTTGATAAGTCTCGACTGATGGGTAACCACAGTATGCGTGAGTTGCGATTCCGACGAAAGCGTTAGCTTCAACACCAAGAGAAAAGGAAATAGATAATTATCCACACTACTATAATCTTACGTTAGATAAATGATCATCAAATGCCCTGAATGTGGCCATCAAGTGAGCGACAAGGCTCCCTGTATGCCCAAGCTGCGGTGTAGAGATTGCCGGACATATCATTAAATGTTCTCATTGCGGTGAATTATACCTCAAAGAGGAATCATCATGTCCAAACTGTCATCATACGGAACACCATGTAGAGAGTTCTGTTACGGCTGCAGAGCATCACACAAGTGAGGCTACGAACGATAGTAAGGTGCAAGAGCCTGTTGTTCTCATGTCAGTTGACAAGGGGAAGCAACAGGAAACGATGATGTTATCATCCCAGTAGAGGAAACAGAAGAACACGAAACGGATAATTACGACGATAAGACACAAGACACTTTTAACGAGCCAAAGACGGAGGAAGAGGCTGTCGATGCCGACTTCATCATGGATGATAATGCCGACGAGGAGGTGATTGCCAATGCCGAGTCTATAGCTGAGGACGAGGAGGAAAGCACTCGGATAAGAATAATCATCTGTCATTGGCTGTCTCACTGCTCATCGCTGCTATCACTGCAGCCGTATTGCTCTTCCTTTACAACCAAGGGGTGGGAGCAAGCAAAGCTAACAATGAGCAAGAGGCTTTCGCACAAGCAATGAGTAGTAGCGAACCAACCGTACTAAAGAATTATCTCAAGGAGAATCCATCAGCTTCTAAGGCACATCGTGATAGTATATCAGCCCGTCTAAAGGTGCTGACAACTACCACTCAGAACATGCAACAGTCTGATAATGATCTTTCTGTGGCATTAACCAGCAACTCAAAAGAAGTGTTGCAGCAGTTTATTGCTAAGTATCCAGACTCAAAACATCGTGGTGAGTTGGAAGCAAAGATTGACGAAATAGACTGGGCAGGAGCTGTCGCTAAAAACAACGAGAATGCTTATCTTGGCTATAAGGCGCAGCATCCGAATGGTATTCATAGTAAGGAAGCCGATGAGAAGTTGAAGAATATTCTGACACCAGAGAAGGCTGAGGAGTCAGCTGCTGCAAAGGTAACGGATGGTGAGAGAGCAAAAGCGGTTGCTGCAGTGCGCCAACTCTTACAAGGTATCAACAGTAAAAGCACGGATAAGATTTCTGGTGCTGTTGCGCCATCATTAAACTTCCTTGGTTCAGGTGGTGCTACGGTGAAGGATATTCGCCGTTATATGACCGACCGACTTTATCAAGCTGATGTCAAGACAATCAACTGGCACCTTGGTTCGCCTACTGAAGTAACCAAAAAGAGTAATGAAGTGGGGGCAGATATTCGCCTAAAGATACCAGCTACATTGGATATCGATCGCAAAGGGTGGTAAGTCAAAAACGCAGTTATGTTATCTCTGCGACAATCAAGAACGGCAGAATAACCCATATTAATTGGTAATAGGTTTACCCTTTTAAGGTAAATAAGATTAGCACTTAAACAAGTTTTGTTTTATTGTCGAATGAAACAATAGTCTTTATATTAGCGTTGTAGCAAATAACTCCAAGATAGAAAGACTGACAAAATACCGACAATAAAACAAGACTATCCAAAAACAATATGCTTTTATATTGGGACTAATGGCTGGTAAAATAAAACTTGCTGTCACTCCTGTCAGCCATTTTAGGCTCATAAGTACCAACATTTCATTCAATTACACGAAATGTTAAAAGTGACAGCAACTTATTTTTAAAAATACCAAGTATATATAACTTGATATTCTATGTGAGATGTTATATAGCCCTTTTTACAAACCATCAACACCCAACTTTTAACACCCAACACCTATATCACCCACATTAATTCTCAATCTGGTCAATCGTAGGCTTTTTAATCTCAGGCACTGGAGCCTTTACAACTGGTTCTGTCTGACCTTCTGGAACATTAGGAACAATGACAGGGTTCTCTGGATCTGCTGTCTCTTCCGACTCAGAAGATTCTTTCTTTGGAGTTTCAGTCTTCTTCTCCTCCTTCACCTCTTCGTCTTTCTCCTCTTCCTTTGTCAATACAGGAATCTTCGGACCATTATCAATACCGATAACTTCACCCGACATATCCACCTCGTACTTACGAGGAGGAGCCATCTCACGTGTTTCCATGAGAACAGCAAGTACTATAGCACCCACCACAAGCACAATAGCACAGATGGATACGGGTACCTTATAGGTTGGTTTCTTCTTCATTATCTTCGTTTTCTATCCTTTTATCTTATTGCCTTTTTTTCGCTTACTCGGTAATCTGCACACGTAAGGAAGTGGCTGTTGGAGTGTCAGAAAGCTAATTGTTGGCTGATTATCCTTCGTACAAATCAGCGTAGTCTTGTCTCCCTTCACCGCATTACCCATGTCATATCCCATCGCTTTCACCTGTGCCTGCAAGCCCGCAAAGGCAGTACGGTTAAAGACATAGATATAAACCGTCTTGCCATTTTGTGCCAAGAGTACCATACTGGAGTTACCACGTCCCATGGCAGTTGGTAGAAAGTCGCTGGTTAGGTTCATATTCTTCACCCAGTTATAGTCCTTTCCAAACTCGTCCGATGAGACTCCTTTATAGCTGTAGCCTTGCTTTTCAAGCACTTGTTTACCCACTTGTAGTGTCTTTGCTTGAAAGATTTTAATCGCATCAGCCATCGAAACAATATCTTTTTGCGCACGTGCTCCCATTGCAAAGAGAATCACTGTCAATAATAGTAGTATTTTCTTCATTCTTCTTCTTTCATTTATTTCGTGTCTTCATCTGCCTTTATCATTTTAAAACAATGATATTATGACACGTTACAAAATTATGAAAAATATGGAGAATGAGCAAGAAAAGGAGAAAAATTACTTTAAACTTTGAACCATTTACTTTGAACTTTGAGGTTTGAACTTTGAACTTTATGATATGTGCTTTAGCCCTCTATCTCACATTTACCGACTACGAATTTCACTAATTACGCTAATGCTTATTGCAATGTAATTCGTGTCATTTGCGTAATTCGTAGTTGACGAGTTATCCCATTAGTTGTAGCGATAAACCACACTTAATATCGGTAATCATAATTATGAATTCTGAATTATGAATTATGAATTAACAAAGGTGCACCCTAATAGTCATCCTATTATTGGTACACCTTCATTACTTTATGTGATAAAGTTTATATGCAATTACTTTCTTTTTCTTTTAGAAGCTAAGCGCTCTTCACGCATCTTAGCCATTGCCTCCTCCTTCTCTTTAGAGCGTTGTCCTGAAAGACGAGCAATAAGACGATCAAGATCAGCAGCTATTTCCTTGAACTGAACAATCTCTTCTTCGCTCTCAAACAACTTTCCTACCATGCACGATGGGATATCCTTCGCCTTCTCTTGCAATTGCTTTCCATGCTCAGTAAGCGAAACATAGGTTTCTCTTCCATCCTTTTCACCCTTGACACGGTTAACCAATCCAAGTTGAGCCATACGCTGAACAAGTGGAGTCATTGTGTTTGAGTCAAGATAAAGTCGGTGTGCAAGTTCCATCACCTTTTGATTGTCTTCTTCCCAAAGAGCCATTAGTACAAGATATTGAGGATAGGTAATACCTAAATCCTCAAGCAATGGATAATAAGTTTGAGTAACAAGGCGGCTTGCTGTGTACAATCTGAAGCAGAGTTGGCTCTGCAGTTTTAGTTGGTCGTATACCATTCTTTTTTTCTTAAATGTTTTGATAACTTCAAACTCCTGAAGTAAACTTTAATATATATTGTTACCTGAAATAATCTATTCGCACTGCAAAGGTACAACAATTTATATTTATCGTTAATGATATAAGCCGATTTTTAACATTAATTGTATAGATAAAGTTGTACTTTGATAACATAAAACAACAATAAGCGGACATAAACAATACAAATCGTTTATGCCCGCTTATGCGTATTTATAAGGGTTTATCTCTACTTATTCAAAGTAATAAAGGAAGGTTGCAACACCCTCAAGTGCTGGCTTGCGCTCGCCCTCAATCTCAATCTGGAACTTGATACCAGCCTTGCATATACCACGGATATTCTCAATACTATCGAGTGTGGCAACAAGACGAATGCGTGAGTTCACGAGGACTGGACGACCAAAGCGCATCTTATCCATACCGTAGTTGACCATCATCTTAAGGTTGTTCACCTCAATAATCTCCTGCCACATGTGTGGGAGCAGTGAAAGTGTAAGATAGCCATGTGCGATAGTACTCTTGAACTGGCTTTCTACAGCTGCACGCTCTGTGTCAACATGAATCCACTGATGGTCGAGGGTAGCATCAGCAAAGAGGTTAATTCTCTCTTGGTCAACGAGTAACCACTCGCTCTCACCAAGCTTCTCACCCAGTCGGGCAGCAAGCTCATCGTAATTGTTTACTGTTAATTTTGCCATAGTTTTTGTTTCATGTAATTTCTACATTACTGTGCATGATAGTCTTTCTTTATCCTCCCCACCCTCCTTATATATTATAAGGTGTGAAAGGATATACTATCTTTTGTCGTACAAAAATACAAAAAACATTTCAATTGCCCAAATCGGGTTACGCTGCTGAGCCTCTTTATGGTGCCAATAGATGCACATGCAAAGTTCTTTCCTTACCCGCTACAGACACCTCATTGACATAAACAAGCTTATACTTGATATCAAGGAAGTTGCCAGTTTTCTGCGCACTTATCACCTCGATACGTGGATCTAAGAGATAGATATCCAAATATTTCGCTAAGCCACTACCAGGAATCCATGCGGTAAGGTTAGAATTTCCATTATCACCTTGCACCTCATTTGCATACAAGTCAATGTTTTCGCCATCACGTATTAATGATATCTGAACTTTCTTAAACCATACTCGTGGGTCAAATGCCTTCACTGCTGCAGAATAGTCACCATCAGCCTTGCTTCTAAAATACTTACCAAAGAACTTTCCTACGTCTGTACTGTTGGCAATAAGAAGTTCTTTATCAAGCGCAGAAAGTGGTTTAAAACCTGTAAGTTCCATATTGAAATTAGCCAACTCTGTGTCGTGACCATCCTTAGCAACAAGTTGGATAGAGAGAGTCATCGAGTTTGAACCATCGTTCTTCTGCTTACCTGTAGGGTAAGTCACAAACTTATCTCTATCATAATTAAGTAAAGAGGTATGAAGTAAATCTGTATGCTCATACACGCCACGCATATATAACTTGCTAACCTCCTCTGTATTGACGCTAATTTGGTTGCGATAATACTCGTTCTTATTCATCTCAACACCGAGCGAACTGTTCTTTCTACCCTTATAAGTAATCGTAAACGCTACCAGACCAGACGAATTGCTACCAACGTAACGCACGTCGTTAACCGTTGTATTTGCCCAGTCAGCTGGTGTAAAGGTGTAATGCTTGCTGCCACCAACGCTTGAAGAAGACAGATTAATAAACTTCTGTAAATACGCTGCAGTGAACTTACTATTATCCTTCAGACGATAAAGTGTATCGAAATCAAAGTCTTTCAGATAGTTAACGTCTGTTTTCCATGCTGCAACAGCACGTGATACCATCTCATAATCATTCGGTTTCTGTGCAAAACTAACATATTCAACGTCCTTAGTAAAGGTTTTACCACCGCTATTACCTGTTACCCTCAACGTAAAGTACCCTTCTCTTCATCGCTATTCAGCACATCTATAGCCGTAACATTCAACGCCTTACCATTGACTGTTTTATATCCTAAACTTGCCTTTGCCGTTTCCAATGCTTGATAAACATTCTGTTGCTTATCAAGATTGAGGAACTTCACAATATCGTCATTCGTTACTTCTGCCGCATTTTGCTCAGTAGATGGGTTTGGTTGTACTGGATCCAACGAACTTCCATCACCTCCACAAGCAGCACAGAGTAATACTATAGATACCGCAAGAATTATTTTTCTCATTGTTTTTATCCTGTTTTTTAATAATCATTGCACTTCACACCCTCACTTCTTACCATTCTAACAAAGTAGTGTAAAGCTATTGAATCCTTGCAACTCACAATGATTCAGGTGCAAAGATACTTAAAAAACTCAAAAAATCAGTATCGACATAAGACTTTATCATTAATCCATAGACAAAACATCTCACACATCATGCCAATGAAAATACCGGACGAATAATCTGAATTATAACACTCTGACAAGGGCCCCATTCGAACAATTGTAAATGATAAAATCTGAATTAACATAGTTTTCTGCTCACATTTCAACATTTTTTTATAATTTTGCCACCATCATGAGATATACTGTCAAATGCAATAACTGCGGTCGCGACTTTGTAGCTGAGACTGAGCAATATGGGACAATGAAATATCGTTGCCCTTATTGTGGTAATGTGTTGAACTGTAGGTTTGATGCCCCTAAGTCTTTCCGCACACGTGCTCGTTCCGTTATTCCATTGGCTGACGCCTCACCTATTGAGGTAAAGAAAGCCAAGGATCTTCCTACAGTCTCAACCCATCTCGTTAGTTCGCCTTCAAAAGAGAAGCTTGCTGAGATGAGAAGTAAGCTGATGGAGGCTTCTCAACGTGCCCTTCACGTATCTAAGCAAGCCGGTGAGACCCTGAAGAATGCGACAGAAAGTACCAGTGAGTTTGTAAATAAATCGTCTTCTTGGCTTCGTCGTTTTCAAGAGAAATACACAGATGGCGACCTTTGGATATTCTTTGGCTTCAGTTTTATCTTCCTCCTTTCGGTCTTTGTAGGACTTTTCGTCTGTGCAGAGGCGGTGAAACTCTTATCAGAGGGACATTCATGGCTGTTTAAGAACTATATTGAAATAAGAAATTCTATCTAATATTTGCATTTCTTATACCCTCTCGTTTTCAGTTTTTGAGCAATAAGAGTTTAGAAATATCCTTACATTTCGAATACGCTTTTAGCCCTTTTTTTAGCTAAAAAAGGGCTTAAAAGCAAGCTGTTATAACCAACAGATAATCAAAGAGTTATAAAGTCATATTCTAAAAGGTGCTTTCTAAGGGTCCAAAAGGGCGTTACTTAGCCTCTTAAAGGGCATCTTTAGCAAGCCTAAAGGGCGTCTTTTCAAAGCCAATTAAGCATCTATTGATTTTTGATTAGTGACTTTTTTATTACAACTAATCAAATACTATCATTCTTTCCCTTGCTTTCTTGCCTACTTATCAATGTGTTTTTTCGCGTGTGTTTTCGAAAGCAACCTACCCTTTCCGTACTGCTTTTTATATAAGGTAAACACTGCAAAACATGCACTAATATGTGTCCAAGATACAAGTTGGAAACAAAAACGCACGTAATATTATGTTAAAGAAGATAAAACATGCTTGAATTAAAAAAAATACTATAATTTTGCACACATCTAAGCTATTGACAACCTAAGTGTCATACCTAATGTCACAAGACCTAAACAAAAATATTAAATAAAAAAACCTTTTTAAGCATGAAAGCTATGAGAAAATCTAACCTGGAAGGTCGCTGCTACTGGTAGTGCCCCTTGTGTGTTGTCCTTATACTGCACATAAGGCATACGCCACCCAGACAGTAACCATACAGGCGCAGGCCTCTGTTATCAAAGGAAAAGTTATCGACTCACGTACAGGCGAACCGGTTATAAGTGCCAGTGTCACCGTGAGTGGTACGAAGAAAATCGCTCTTACCAACATTGATGGTGAGTTCTCTATCGACGCAAAGGCTGGTGAGGAGCTGGTTATTACGTCCTTAGGCTATGAGAAAACGACGGTGCGAGCTGAAAACAACATGACCGTAAGCATGGTTTCTTCCTCTACGATGCTTAGTGAAACTGTGGTTGTGGGCTATAGCACGCAGAAAAGAAACAGTCTGACGGGTTCGTTGCAGAGTATTGATAGTAAAGAACTTACTAACATTACGACGGCGAATGTCACTAACATGTTGACGGGTAAGATACCTGGAATGAACGTTATGCCAGGTTCTGGTAAGCCAGGTTCGTTCGGTGCCATCATCGTTCGTGGTAAGTCTACTATCAACGGTAGTACTGCTCCGCTGTGGGTTATTGATGGAGTAATCGTCGGTAAAGACCCAGGTGACATCAATCCTAACGACATCGAGACACTCACCGTACTCAAAGATGCAGCCTCAACAGCTATCTATGGTTCGCAGGGTGCCAATGGTGTCATCGTTGTTACAACCAAAGGAGCAAAGTCTGGTAAGACTTCTATTACCTTCTCTGCCAAGATGGGCGTTTCAACTCTGAACAATGGTAAAGTGAAGATGATGGATGGAGCCGAGCTATACGACTATTATAAGTCGTTTACTAATGCTGCTGAGATTGCTTTCCCACGCTGGAATGATAAGCTCCGTGATAGTAATTTCGATTGGTGGAAGTTGGCTACACACACTGGAAACGTTCAGAATTACGACCTTACTATTAACAGTGGTGGTGAGAAGTTGAGTGCTGTCTTCACAGGTGGTGTCTATAAAGAGAATGGTGCTGTGCGTGGATATGACTTCACTCGATACAACACGATGATGAAGCTGAACTTCAAACCTTATTCTTGGATTACTATCCGTCCATCCTTTAATGGTAGCAAGGGAGTGATTGACGACCGTCAACGCTCTACCTATTCTATGTATTCTATGCTGCCATGGGATAGCCCTTACGATGAAACCGGCAAGATTGTTGGCAATAGGTCATCGTCATGGGTGAACAGTAACTCTACTAACTACCTTTACGAATTACAGTATAATTGGAGTAAGTATGATTCTTATGCCTTTAATGGCAACTTCGACTTTGATATCTATCTCACTGATTGGCTGACGTTCTCTTCTGTGAATAGCTATCGTTGGAATACCCACCTCGATAAGAGTTACTCTGATCCTCGTACATCAGGTGCAGAGGGTAAGGGTCGTGTGAGTGAAAGCACGAGCACGAACACACGTCGTTATACGAACCAACTGCTGAAAGCAACACGTAGTTTCGGTGATTATCACGGCTTCTTAATGCTTGGTTATGAGTTTAATGATGGTGAATATCGCTATCATAGTAGCGACGGAACAGGCTTAGTTCCGGGCTTTGCTCAACTTGATATCACCTCAACTCCTGAGGCTGTGGGAGGTAATAAATTCGAGTGGGCAGTACAGTCTTTCTTCGCTAACCTCAATGCTGATTATGCCAATAAGTACTTGCTTCAACTCTCACTGAGAACTGACGGTGCAAGTAACTTTGGTTCTGATGCTGCTTATGGTACGTTCTTCTCAGTCAGTGGTGGCTGGGTTGCTACGGCTGAGAAGTGGTTTAAGGTGCCTTGTATTGACTATTTGAAGGTGCGTGCATCGTTTGGTTCAGTAGGAAGTCGCCCTAACAGCCTCTATCCTCAATACGGACTTTACAGCTTACGTGCAAGCTATAACGAGGTTCCTGGTGCTGTCATCGCTCAGCTTGCCAATAAGAAACTGACTTGGGAGAAGAGCTATACCACTGGCGTAGGTATCGACTTGAATATGTTTAAACGTCTGCGTATGACCTTCGACTTCTATAGCAAGCGCACAAGCAACCTACTCTTTGCAGTGCCTATATCTGGTGTTATCGGTGTGACAAGCATCTGGCAGAACATTGGTGAGCTTACCAACACAGGTTTTGAGACCACCCTTTCGGCTGATATCATCAAGAGTAAGGACCTCACTTGGACGGTTGATGCCAACCTTTCTACCAACTCTAACAAGATTAAGAAGCTGTATAGTGGTAGAGACCAGATTATCGAAGGTGATGGTATTGCTGGTTCAACCAACACGTTGTTACGTCCGGGTCTGAGCGCAGATACATATTATTTGCGTGAATGGGCAGGTGTTGACCCAGAGAATGGTGCACCACAATGGTACACAACGGATGCGAATGGCAATCGTGTTATTACCCACAACTATGCCAAGGCAGATCAAGTAGCCCTTGACAAGCGTGCCACTCCAAGTGTATTCGGTAGCTTCTCTACCACACTTACCTATAAGAACTTCGACTTCAACGCTGTCTTCGGCTACTCAATGGGGGCTTACATCTATAACTACTCACGACAGGAGTATGACTCAGATGGTGCTTATACCGATCGTAACCAGTTCAGCTTGCAGAAAGGTTGGAAGAGATGGGCACAGAAGGGAGACGTTGCAACACACCCAGTTGCTGCCTATAACAACCCATCTAACTCTAACAAGGCGTCAACTCGCTACTTAGAGAGCTCTGACTTTGAAGCTTCGCTCAATTACTTTGGGTTATAACTTCAGTCTTAAGAGTGATATCGTGAAGGCATTACGCGTTTATATCAGTGGTGAAAACCTCTTCTGCATCACCAATTACTCTGGTGTAGACCCAGAATTGCCTGCTGCTGATGGTGGTCGCAATGCTTCTGGCGAACGCTCAACAGCCCTTTCAATCTCAACAGGCGCTGGTGTTTATCCTTCTGTTCGTAAGTTTATGCTCGGCGTTAACGTCACATTCTAAATAAAGAATCTGCCCTATGAAAAAAAGTATATGCTGCTCTTAGCAGCTATTGCAATGGTATCGTGTAGCAGAGCG
>BNJU01003076.1_pt1 | contig 39979 bp, 46 predicted proteins | sample 8539281 | NCBI WGS metagenome assembly BNJU01 (sample SAMD00202456, study PRJDB9452) | human saliva metagenome | isolation source: human saliva | place: Japan
TCTCAGTGTAGTTTATTCACTCTATTTTATCACGTTCAGCAACAATTCTCAACGTTGCTCACTGAGACTTCCAACAAAAAAACGGGACAATGTCCCGCCGTTTTATTTTTCGTCAATAACGATTCTTACTTTTTTATCTTCAGTTGGGACAGAGTAGACAATCGTTCTTATCGCAGAAATGGTGCGACCTTTCCGACCGATCACTCGACCAACATCGCTAGGATCAAGGTCAAGGTGGTACTCCAAGAATTCAGGAGTATCTTCGATCTTGATGGTTAAGGCATCCGGTTGTGAAATCAAAGGTTTCACAATTGCAATAATAAGATTTTCAATCGTATCCATACATCAACCTACTTTTTTTGATTATTTTTGAGAATTTAGAATCGTGGAATTTCTTCAAGACACCTTCTTTTGAAAGGATGTTGCGAACTGTATCTGAAGGTTGAGCTCCATCAGCCAACCATGCAAGAACTCGGTCTTCTTTCAAAGTAACTTGGTTTTTCTTCAACAAGTGGATTGTAAGTTCCAACTGTTTCGATGAAACGTCCATCACGTGGTGAACGTGAATCTGCTACGTTGATACGGTAGTAAGGTTTTTTTCTTAGAACCCATACGAGTCAAACGAATTTTTAACTGCCATTTTTATAAGTCTCTTTTCTATATTTTTAATTTTTTCGGTGAAATAGACAAGCTATTTAGCACATGATCTATTATAACACATTTTATAGACCTGTCAAGAAAAAAACTTGACACTATTAAAAATTTTTTAATCGATCTCAAAGTAATAAGATCCTTCATCTTTGGAATCCGATTCAATCACATAGTTCCCAGAAGGAAGACCGGATACATCCAAGTGCTTCCCTTCAAATTCTTTGGCGAGGGAAGTTACCGTAACGGTAAAGGAAAACCCCTTAATTTGGCGGTAGGTAGCATAATCCAAGGTCAGAATCCCTCGAAGATCTGTTTCTCCTATTTTTTCAGCAGCCAGTAAGTCTCTTGCCAATTGATCTTCAAAATCGGGATTTTGGTTTGGTAACTGAAGGCGAACCTCGCTTACCTCGAGGCCTTGTTGATGAAATCGCTTTTTTATCTCTTGCTTTAATTGTTGAAATCCTTGAGATTCCGTAAAGGCTCTTTCAAAAAACGGGGCTACTAACCAACTGTTGTAATGTTGAGCCAGTTCTCCTGCCGTGTCATAGTTTTTCCCAGTTTCTTCTTTTGATAGATGAGTCGCATCGGGAAAGTCAAACTGGACCGTCTTTCCCTCAACCCTTTCTTGATAGCTATAGGCATATTCGGTCGACATCCCATGGAGTTTTGCTGCTTTAAAACTTAGGTCTCCTTTAAATCCCGCTTCCTGATAAAAGCCGGAAATTTGCTGTTGGATTTCTTTTTCTTCTTGATTACTAAAATAAAAAAGAAAACAAATCAAGAGAGCGACCACTGTGAAGAATGCACGAACCAGGTAGCCGACCCATTTCTTGATGTTGAATGGTATTTGTTTAAATATAATCATTTTTCCATAATAACAAAAAACTAGCCCGAGAGCTAGTTTGTAATAGAATGAAATTTGAACAAAGCTTGTTCAGGTTCTTAAAGAAACGCTTATATTTGATGTTCCTCCACATCACCGCTGCACTCTATCCATGGATATTCCCTGATCAGATAGGGACCAGAAGTGATGCCACCTCTTTCTGATAGCTAATAGCGAGATAGTATTCCTTGTAGTCAAAATCCCTTAACACAAGAAAAATACTTAGGAGGAAGAAGTGATTTGTTTCTACCAGAGTATCTATTATAACTATACTTTTGAAATTTCTGAAGTTGGATTTTCCAAATGTCCTCATCTATTCTCAGATAGTCGAAACAAGACCGATAGGTTATCAAATAGCCCTTATATACTAGTAATTTCAACCTCGGTTCTCTGAATTCCGCTTCCTTCTCTATTTCCTGCAAAGAGATTGATTCGATCCATTCCTGCGAAAACTCTCTGCCTTTTCTGCTTGTTTTACAAATCAGACGAACAAATTCGAATACTTGCCGAATGAGAATGAAAGAAACCGTGCAGCCAAGCATGATCCACGCTCGAAACCCTTTTCTTTCCTGGATAGTAGCTTGGTCCCAATCCATCCCATTCAATGAGCATAACAGATAGAAAGCTGCACCAGCTAATAGGAGGATATAAGCTAGTCGAATAAGAAATTGAAAAAATAAACTCTTTCTAATCATTTATCCCCGTTTACACTCTCCTTCTTTTCAGGTCAATTCCTTTTTACCTCTAACTGAAAGCAACTGGTATCCGTACTAGGCTAATCTTTTCGCAAGAGCGCCAATAAGGCCTCATAAGAATCCACTTCAAAAGTCGGCACTGCTGGACTGGTATTTTCTTTGTGATCAGGATTGTACCAGACGGTATCAATCCCCGCAGCATTGCCTCCAGCGATGTCCGCCGTCAAAGAATCCCCAATCATGAGAGCTTGTTCCTTAGCAAATCCTGGGATCAGGTTCCCAATTTTTCGTAAAAGGCCACTTCCGGTTTTTGAGTTCCTAATTGTTCAGAGATGAAAATTTCTTTGAAATAAGGGGTAATGGCTGATTGCTTCAAACGCCCTTGTTGAATGGCAGTAACGCCGTTGGTAGCACCATAGAGCCGGTAACCTCTTTTTACTAGCTTAGCTAACATGTCTTCTGCTCCTGGGAAAGTCTGTCCCTGTTGACTAATGTAGTCCTGGTAGCGCAAGGCCATCTCTTCACCATCTACTTGTCTTCCAAAATGGGCAAAGGCGATGGCAAACCGGCTGTTAATCAAGTCTTTCTTGCTAATCTTCTTTTGCTCCAAATCTTTCCAGAGCCCTTGGTTCATGGGTTTGTAGTAATCCTTAAAGGCTTGAATATCTTGACCCCCCTGATCTTGGAGAAATTGTGTTAAGGCCACTTCCTCCGCTGTATCAAAGTCCAACAAGGTGTGGTCTAGGTCAAAAAGTAAAAATGTATATGTCATTACAAACGATCCTTCAGTTTTTCTACAAATAAATAGGCTGCTGGGCAAGTGAGGGTATTCTTGATAGTCAGATGGTTGATCTGGTAGATTTTCTTTCGGTCTGTATGAGGAAATTCTCGACAAGCCTTAGGACGCACATCGTAGATGGAACAGAGATTATCACCATCCAAGAAAGGGCAAGGCATGGATTTAAAAACCTTATCTCCATCTTCATCGACTTGAAGAAATTCCGCCTCAAAAGCGGGAAGCTTCATCTTGAAATACTTGGCGATGCGCGTGATATCTGCTTCCTTAAAATCGGGTCCTAGGGTCTTACAGCAGTTGGCACAGGCTGTACAATCAATTTCTTGAAAGACTTCATCGTGAATCTCTTGGGCTATTTTATCTAGATTTTTAGGAGGCTTCTTTTTCAGATTCGCCAATACCTTGCGGTGCTCCTTTTGTTTTTGAAGCGCTAACTGATGGTATTTTTCTAAGTCAATTTCTTGAGACATAAACTACTTTCTAATTGCTAAATGGATAAGAGCATTATACCATAGAGGCCGTAAAAAAGGGAGTGGGACAGAACTCCGACTAATTAAGAAGAGTTCGTTTTCCCACCCCCGCACAGTTGATTAGGTTATCTTTGGAGCTTAAAAAGCGAACAAAGATGCCAATCAACCACTGCGTCATGTAGTTATTTCTATAAAACATTAATGACTGAACAGTTTAAGCCAAACTCTCTCTGGATTAATCCGTCACGGCACCTGTTCCATCAAGGCTCCAAGTGTTTTCTACATAGGAGGTTAATTGAGCTAATTTTTTTTCATCTCCAAGACAGGCAATGTAATGCATCTTCCCATCTATTTGAAAAAACCAGCAAGTAACATGTCGACCCGACTTAATAATCATGTTTAATTGGGTGGCTACATTCCCTCCAACTTTGCTAGTAGATCTCCACGATTTTACTACTTTATTTATTTCGTTCAAGTCATTCTCAAATCTTTGAGACATCACTTCATTAAAATCTTCCTCTTCAGCGACACCCACTCTTTCTCTAGTAGTAGCGTTCAAAATAATCACATTATCCACGCTTTTATCTGAGTACTGGATATTATCTCCACCTTCTTCATTTGTATATTTTACCCAATCACTTGGAATATTGACATACCCAAAATCTGCTGATCCAATTCGTTTCGTTTCTGCGAGACTCTCACTATTATCTGATAGTTCTTCCTTTACCTTGCTACTTGATTTTGTTGCTTCTTTCACCACATTCTTGGAGCTAGACGCTGCCGATGATTTACTGGACTCTTTCTTTGGACTGGTACAAGCAGAAAGACTAACAACAGACAAAAGTAACTGAAGCCAGTAGGAACTTATTTTTCATATTTCTCTCCTCTATGATAGATTATATACACTAGTCTAACATCTTATACTCTATTTTAAAAGGACCATTTAAATTTCTTACCAAAAAAAGAACTAATTCAAACTGATGAACTATTTGAATTAGTTCCTGCTTTCTTAAGGATATACAACCTGAGAGATTCTTTGCTAACCAGGTTGTAAGAAGTTAAATGTTCCATAAAATAGAACTTACTGACAGCGTCCAAATCGTATTCTATCATGTATTGAAAATTGGTGACAATGAAAGAAACTTCCTCACGAATGCATTAGGCTTTTGGACCTTTTTCATCCAAACTCCAAGTTTCCTCAATGTAAGGAATGAATTGAGCCAAGGTCTCTGGATCCCCTTCAAAAGACATCAAGTATACCTTGTCATCCTTTTGGAAGACCCAAGTAATGAGGTACTGTCCAGATTTAAGGATAATATTCAGCTGCAAGGCTTCATTTGCTGAGACAGTGGTCTTCGCTCCCCACATTTTCTCTACTTCTTTATTGTCATTCCAATAATAAGCAATTCGGTTCGCAATCAACTCTGCGTTGAAGACTTCCCCTTCACCGACATTTGCTTTTTCTTTGGTATACCCGTTCATGGTAACGATATTGTAGGCACTTCCATCTGTAAATTGGATGCTGTCTCCGCCATCTATATCTGTAAATTTAATCCACTTGCTTGGGATATCGATATAACCATAATCTGCAGAACCAACCCGTTTGGTTTCGACAGAACTCTTGGTATCATCCGATGATTTTGATTCTACCTTGCTAGAAGTCTTTTTACTAGAGGATTTTTTGCTCTTTTTTACCACCTCAGTGGAACTAGATTCAGATGACAATGGTTTTCTAGACTCATTTTTAGGTGTGCTACAAGCTACAAGGGCAACAGCTGATAAGACCGAGACGGTCGCTAGTAGGAACTTATTTTTCATCTTTTCTCTCCTTTGTGATGGATTTTGATACCTCTAGTTTATCACGTTCAATGAAGATTTGAAAGCGCTATTTGTCTAGTCCGAAAGAAAAAACGCCCCTAGTGGGACGTTTGATTTGTTCGAACATTTCAGAGAGAAGCTTACTCCTCATCCATTGACAAAACTGACAAGAAGGCTTCCTGTGGTACTTCTACCGAACCGATAGCTTTCATGCGTTTCTTACCAGCTTTTTGTTTTTCAAGAAGCTTCCGTTTCCGTGATACGTCACCACCATAACACTTGGCCAAGACGTTCTTACGAAGAGCCTTGATATCAGTACGTGCAACGATCTTATGACCGATGGCTGCTTGGATAGGCACTTCAAACTGTTGACGAGGGATAATCTTCTTGAGCTTCTCAACAATTAATTTACCACGTTCATAGGCAAAGTCCTTGTGAACGATAAAGCTGAGAGCATCGACGGTATCGCCATTGAGAAGGATATCCATTTTAACCAATTTAGATGGACGGTATTCAGACAACTCATAGTCAAAGCTTGCATAGCCACGCGTAGAGGATTTCAATTTATCAAAGAAATCAAAGACAATCTCAGCTAGTGGGATTTGATAGATGACATTGACCCTATTTTCATCGATGTAGTCCATGGTCACAAAATCCCCACGTTTCCGTTGGGCTAATTCCATGACGGCCCCGACAAACTCTTGTGGCACCATGATTTGCGCTTTGACATAAGGTTCTTCAATCGAAGCAATCTTGGTTGGATCTGGGAACTCAGATGGGTTGGACACATCCAGCACTTCTCCGTCTGTCAAATTGATCTTGTAGATTACAGACGGCGCTGTCATGATCAAGTCAATATTGAACTCGCGCTCCAAGCGTTCCTGGATAACGTCCATATGAAGGAGTCCCAAGAAACCACAACGGAAACCAAAACCAAGGGCTTGAGATGTTTCAGGCTCAAATTGGAGACTAGCATCATTCAATTGCAACTTTTCCAAGGCTTCACGAAGATCATTGTATTTGTTTGATTCGATTGGGTAAAGACCGGCAAAGACCATTGGGTTCATTTGCTTGTAACCATGAAGGGGCTCACTTGCTGGATTGGTCGCTAGGGTCACCGTATCCCCGACACGGGTGTCCGCAACAGTCTTGATAGAAGCCGCAATATAACCAACATCTCCTGTCGCAAGGAAATCACGACCAACTGCTTTAGGAGTAAAGATCCCTACCTCAGTCACGTCAAAGGTCTTACCATTGCTCATCAACTGGATGGTGTCGCCAGGCTTCACCATACCATTGACAACCCGAACTTGAAGGATAACTCCACGATAGGGGTCGTATACTGAGTCAAAGATCAAGGCTTGCAATGGAGCAGCAACATCCCCAGTAGGAGCTGGAACTTTCTCAACAATTTGTTCCAAAATCTCTTCAATCCCGATACCAGCCTTGGCTGAAGCTAGAACTGCTTCACTGGCATCCAAACCAATGACATCTTCTACTTCTGTGCGCACCCGTTCTGGATCGGCAGCTGGCAAGTCAATCTTGTTAATGACTGGTAGAATCTCCAAATCGTTATCTAAAGCCAGGTAAACATTGGCTAGGGTCTGAGCTTCAATCCCTTGAGCCGCATCGACTACAAGAATGGCCCCCTCACAGGCAGCCAGTGAACGAGAAACCTCATAAGTAAAGTCCACGTGTCCTGGGGTGTCAATCAAGTGGAAGATGTAGGTTTCCCCATCTTTAGCCGTGTAGTTCAACTCAATAGCATTGAGCTTAATAGTGATTCCACGTTCCCGTTCTAGGTCCATGCTGTCCAAAAGCTGGGCTTGCATTTCTCGACTAGAAACGGTCTCAGTTTTTTCTAAGATTCGGTCCGCCAAGGTTGACTTTCCGTGGTCAATGTGGGCGATAATGGAGAAGTTCCGAATCTTCTCTTGTCGTTTCTTTAATTCTTCTAAATTCATTTTTTTCATCCTTATAAAACTATTCAGTATATTATAACAAAAAGGCTGTTTCTTGGCTAGTTTTAAGAAATCAAATCTGGCTATATATGATTTATATCGAAATTGGATAAATTCTTCATTTTGTGTAAGGTTTTTGTTTACTTTTTTTCGATTTAATTCGCTATAATGAGTTGTAATGTAAAAGGAGGTGAAGCTCTTGGCAAGAGGACGTGGAAAAGCAAGCCCACAAGATAAAGAGGCTTTGCGCATTATTTCCGAAAAAATAAGAGAACTATTAAAGGTTCAAAATAAGAAACAGGTCGATTTATCTCGTACAACTGGTATTCCAGCTAGTACTTTGACCGGCTATGTGAAAGGGACTTCTCTTCCAGTCAGTGAGAACTTAGAAAAGATTGCTAGCTTCTTTGAAATCCCCATCTCTGACCTAGATCCTCGTTATGGACAACCAGATACCTTGGAGGATTCTAAGATTGAGTTTATCTATAAGCAACTGGATGAGGATTTTCAAGATTCACTCTTAGAGGAAGCCAATCGCCTGTTGGTTCTACAGGCTGAACGGAAACGTATCGAGAAAAAATACACACCATATACCGTCTTCGATAGTTATGCTGCAAGTCAAAGTGCTTCTAAGGGAGATTTGGTTTGGTTTGATCAAAAACTGGCCTATGATCTAGCACTTTGGATTCATACAGACTCGCTGGAACCTAAATATCCAAAGGGATCTGTTGCCCTAATCAAGCAAACTTTCTACGATACTGCCGGTGCAATCTATGCTATTGAGTACGATGGGCAAACCTTGATCAAGCGTGTCTTTCGTGAAGCCCAAGGGATTCGTCTCGTTTCCCTCAATAAAAAGTATAGTGATAAGATTATTCCTTTAGAAGAGGAACCGAGAGTCATCGGAAAAGTCATTGCTAGCTTTCTTCCAGCTAAGGAGGATGAGCTATGATTCGATTAGTTGCTATTGATTTAGATGGGACCCTTTTATCACCAGACAAAACCATTAGTCCTGCTAATAAGCAGGCTCTTTTGGATGCTGAAGCTGCTGGTGTACACGTCGTCATCTGTACAGGTCGCCCTCTCTCTGGTGTTCGTCCAATTTTTGAAGAAATTGGCTTCAAAAGTAACCACTCCTACTCTGTGATTAACAACGGTTGCACAACTGTTAAATCATCAGATTGGTCCGTCATCAGTTATAATGCCTTATCTGAAGAAGATTTGGGTTATCTCGATCAGTTGACGCTGGAGATTCATCCTCAATTAAGTTTGTTCGATTTAAATCGCTATATCATTTTGAATCGGGAACCTTCTGAAATAGCTAAAATGGATGCTAGCATCGTTTCTGCAGTGCCTGTGTCACTTGGCTTGGAAGAAGTCTTTGAAGCGCAACCCATTTTCCAAGGTATGTTTATCGATCAGAAAGAGCAGATTGATGTCTTTCAAGAGACCTATGAAGAAGTATTAGCCCAGCGCTTCCACACTATTCGCTCCCAACCGATCCTATTTGAGATCCTTCCTAAAGGGGTAAATAAAGCGACCGGCTTAAAGGCACTGGCTGAATACTTGGGAATACCAAGGCAAGAAGTCATGGCTATCGGCGATGAGAACAATGATATTGAAATGATTGAGTACGCAGGTCTTGGAGTTGCTATGGGCAATGCTCCAGATCCTATCAAAACCTTGGCTGATGTCACAACAACTTCTAACGAAGAAGACGGTGTCGCTACTGCTATCAAGCGCTATGTTTTACAAGCACAGAACTAGAAAAGGAAAAACAAATGAAATACCCAACATTATTAGAACGATTTTTAACCTACGTCAAAGTCAACACTCGCTCTGATGAGACTTCAACAACAACTCCTAGTACAGCTTCTCAAGTAGAGTTTGCTAAGAATGTGCTACTCCCTGAAATGGAACGAGTTGGACTTCAGAATGTCTACTATCTTCCAAATGGTTTTGCCATTGGAACTCTTCCAGCAAACGATCCAAGTCTCACCCGAAAGATTGGTTTTATCTCACATATGGATACAGCCGATTTCAATGCTGAGAATATCCGCCCACAAGTCATTGAAAACTATGATGGTGGCGCTATTTCTCTTGGTGATTCTGGTTATTCACTAGATCCCTGCTGACTTTTGCTAACCTCCTTAACTACAAAGGTCAAAACCTTGATCACTACTGACGGTACTACCCTTCTTGGTGCAGATGATAAATCAGGGATTGCTGAGATTATGACAGCCATCGAATACTTGAATGCTCATCCAGAAATCAAACACTGCGAAATCCGAGTTGGCTTTGGACCAGATGAAGAAATCGGAGTCGGAGCAGATAAGTTTGATGCAGAAGATTTCAATGTTGACTTTGCCTATACAGTTGACGGTGGTCCTCTTGGTGAATTGCAATACGAAACCTTCTCCGCTGCAGGAGCTGAAATTACCTTCAAAGGCCGCAATGTGCACCCTGGTACTGCTAAGAACCAAATGGTGAATGCACTTCAGTTAGCAATTGACTTCCACAATCAACTGCCTGAAGAAGACCGCCCTGAAAAAACGGATGGCTACCAAGGTTTCTACCACTTGATGAATGTAGATGGTACTGTTGAAGAAGCCCACGCTAGCTACATCATCCGAGACTTTGAGACAGAGAATTTCGAAGCTCGTAAAGCCATGATGGAAGACATCGCAAACAAGTTGAACCAAGAACTTGGTGCCGAACGTGTTCTCTTGACTCTTAAAGACCAGTACTACAACATGAAACAAGTCATCGAGAAAGACATGACACCAGTCAACTTGGCTAAAGAAGTTATGGAAGATTTGGGTATTACACCAATCATTGAACCAATCCGTGGTGGGACAGATGGGTCTAAAATTTCCTTCATGGGAATTCCAACTCCAAACATCTTCGCTGGTGGCGAAAATATGCACGGTCGCTTTGAATATGTCGGTCTTCAAACCATGGAGCGTGCCGTTGACACCATTATTGGTATTGTTAGCCATTCTTAATTCCATATACTTAACAAAAATGAGGCTGGGACAAAAGTCCTAGCCTCTTAATTGTTTTTGGATGGTCGAGCAAGACGCAGTGGTTGAGTGGGCTCTACTACGCTGATTTCATCAGCTTTTACAGACCTACTCGACTGTGCGGAGGTGGGACGACGAAATCGAATTCTAACGAATTACCGATTTCTGTCCCACTCTTTTTTAATTTCTTTTAATCCATGTATTCTACCCTAGCAAACTGTCCATCGATTTGACTCTGGTAACTTTCATAAACAGAAAGAGGAATTCGTAAGCAGGTATTAGCCACTTGGCCAACGAAAGGTAGATTACTAAGAAGGACTACTTTTCTTCCAGCTTCCTTCTCTGTTCTCAGACGTTCAATGATTTGTAGAATCCTTCTAGGTTCGTCTGGAGATCCTCGATCAACCAACAAGGTCCAATCACTCCAGTCTAATGCCTCGTCCTCTCCACAAATAGAACTAAAGAAGGTCACTCCTTCTCCAACATGACCAAATCCAGCCGTCAAATCCAAAGGGTGAAACTTTAAAGAATGATTTATTTGGGGCTTTTCTTGACTCTCGTATAAGTAGATATTATACAAGAACTGGAGATAGAAAGGATCCATACGACTCAAGTCACAAACTTCCTCCATTTCAAATCCTCTATGTAGAGCTTCTAAAATAGATGAAAATCTGTAGGGCATCCGTTTAGCAATCCGTTGAATCAATTCATCGTCCGAAACATCCTTTAGAATATTCTTAGGCCATTGGTCCGAACCAAAATTGTCAACAGCTTGCTGATAGGCTTCTTCTAGACTAGTCCCAAACCCATAGAGAGCACCGATTGAGTTAATCTGCGTATTGAGGACCCTTGAAATTTTCTCTATTGGAAAGACAGGGAGTTTAAACAAAATTCGGTCAAGACTCGGCTCAAACAAGGCTGTTAATCCCTTCATTGTTGGATGGGGCAGGTCTAAGAGATGATCCCCCAACTTGAGGCACAAAGCTTGATGATAAAGCGAATAACCTAAGGCCATGGACATTGTCGAAAAGGAATCGGAGGCAAAAGGATTGACTTCAAGAATATAAAATTGATAACTCTTTGGATCTAGCGCAAACTTGATGGAGGTCGCTCCAACCAATCTCAGATGTCGAACAATCGACAAAGCTGCCTCCCGCAAGGTCTGGTGCTCTGTATCCGTCAAGGTCAGACTAGGGATGACTTGATAGGAATCACTGGAATGAATCCCCACCGGGTCTACACTCTCAATATTTCCCGCAAGATAATAATTATCCTGTCGATCTCGGACTACGACATATTCCAACTCTTGAAACCAACTGTCGAGAACTCCAACAAACACTGACCTTGTGGCGATACTTCTAGCCCATTTTCGACAGCCTCACATAAATCATCCAAGTTATTAGCGATCCGACGGCCTTGCCCATGCTTGCTGGCAAGTGGCCAAACAACAATAGGAAATTGAATCTGCTCCGAAAACTCAATGGCCTCTCTGACTGTCGAAACCAAGGAAGAGGAAGGAACTTGATAACCCAAGTCCTGTATAAATGACTTTTGGTCTGCCTGATGGTAAAAGGCTCTGTACTGCCGAAGCGAAGTTCCTAGAATACGGATCTTGTGATCCTTAAGAAACCCAATTTCCTCCAATCGGAATAATAAGCCAAGGAGTTGCTTGTCAGCAAAAGACAGTAGTAAGTTTCTTGTATTTGTTGCTAGAAGGGCTTCTTTTAGACTATCCAACTTTAAACGAATAACGGAAACAGCATCTCCTGCTTCTTTGGTAATCTCGTTCTCATCTCCACAATAGAGGATTTCTGTTTGGTAGCCACGTTCTTTTAATAAGGGACAAGAAGTGAGTGCTCCAAGCAAACTGACATCATTGAAGGATTCTGCACACAAAAGTGTTACTTGATTCATGACCATAACTCCTCCCTTTTTTCGTCTAATTTACTTTCAATCAGATCCATAAATTCATCATAGAAATAGAGACTTTCTCTTGGTCCTGGACTGGACTCAATATGATAGAGGACACCAATCAAGGGAAGATATCGGTGACGAAAAGCCTCGATAGAGTGATCATGAAGCTCCTCATGGGTAATCAGAAAATCACGTGGAAGGGTATCACGTTCAATGTTGTACTGGTGATTCTGGCTAGTAATTTCGACCTTCCCAGTAGCAACCTCTTTTACTGGAATGTTGAGTCCTCGATGAGGCCTTTTTAGGTTGTTGAGGCTGCCTCCGTGGGCAAGGGCCAGTAATTCTGCCCCCAAGCCGATTCCCATAATCGGTATATGAGGGTCAATTTTAGCAATGACCTGGCAAATACTATCAATATGATGGGGATTCCCTGGACCACTGGATAGAATGATCCCATCCGGCTGCAAATCCTTCAATTCTTTCAATTTAATGGAATAAGGAACGACCGTTACATTACATCCTCTCGCGATTAATTGACGTAAAACCGAATGACGCAAGCCCAGATCGATCAAGACAATACTCTTACCAAATCCTGGCGCTGCATAAGGGGTTTTGGTCGACACTTGACGGACTTGGTCAAAAGGTAGGACGGTTGCCCGAAGTTGATCTAGGATATGCTCAATCGCATCCCCCTTCATTAACCACTGTAGCCTTCATACTCCCATACTTAGAAAGAATTTTAGCCAGCCTTCTGGTATCGACTCCTTGAATTCCTGGAATGTTGTGTTTCTTCAGATATGCATCCAAGGACAACTGTTTGCGCCAATTACTGGGATGGCTCGCTAATTGGTTCACTACCACAGCTAGACAACCTGGAAAAATCGATTCGTAATCATCTCGATTGATTCCTGTTGTTCCAATAACTGGAAAAGTAAAGGCTAATATTTGCCCCTTATAGGACTGGTCGGTAATCAACTCCTGATAACCCGTCATGGCAGAATTTAAGACCAATTCCCCACTGACATAGGTATCAGCTCCAAAACCAGTTCCTTCAAAAACCGTCCCATCTTCTAACACTAAGAGACGTTTTACCATAAATTCTCCTTACAAACTCCAAAAAGAAAAGTGAGAAAAGACCACCTTTTTGTAGACTCTCTCACTTCTCCTTTCTTTTTTACATATTATTTACGTCCAGCTAAAACCGCTTCGATGATAGCCATGCGGACAAAGACACCATTGGTCATTTGCTCCACGATGCGTGATTTAGGAGCTTCTACCAAGTGGTCAGCAATCTCCACATCACGGTTTACTGGAGCTGGGTGCATCAAGATGGCTGTATCTTTCATACGATCATAGCGTTCTTGTGTCAAGCCATGCAAAGACGATGGTAGTTTCTCTTTTGAGAAGAGTGACTCATAATCATGACGCTCGTGTTGCACACGGAGGAACATCATGACATCGACCTCTTCAATGCACTTCATCAATCGTCACAAAGGTTCCGTATTCTTCAAATTCCGCACTTCTCCATTCGTCTGGGCCTGCAAAAGTAGAGGGTTGCTCCCAAACGTTTCAAGATTTGCATATTTGATTTTTGCCACTCGTGAGTGATCCAAGTCACCCAGCGATACAAACCTTTCAAGTCCATCAAAGTGACCAAACTCTTGATAGATGGTCATCAAGTCTAGTAAACTTTTGACTTGGGTGTTGACCAGATCCATCTCCCCCGTTGACAATAGAGGCTGTGATAGTTGGACTTTCAATCAATTGCTTTGTAGTAGTCCACTTCAGGGTGACGGATGACGCAGATATCAACTCCGAGAGCTGACATGGTCAAAATGGTATCGTACAGAGTTTCACCCTTTGTTTACAGAGCTTGTCTTTCACATCAAAGTCAAGGAGGTCACATCCCAATTTCAACTCAGCCACTTCAAAATGCTTTGTGGGTACGTGTTGATGACTCAAAGAAGAGGTTTGAGCATGATATGTTGCTCATCATAATGAGCTTTTGCTCCATTTTTTAAACTCAATACCACGCTTAATCAAGGCCATAACTTCTTCGTTTGATAAGAGCTTTCCATTGAGACAAGGTTTTTTTAAGTGCGATTTGATTTGTCAGACATGTTGATAACTCCATTCAAAGATATGCATATGTGAAAACAATACAGAAGCTTCTTCAGTCACTCCTGTATATAGCGACGATTTGAAAACTACCTTATTCACTCACCTCGATCAGATGCGATCTTGACCATCCAGCTCAGTCATCTCGACAATGATTTCCTCTGATCGACTTGTTGGAATGTTCTTTCCCAACATAAAGTCCGGTCGGATCGGCAATTCCTCGATGACCCACGATCCACTAGGACCGCAAGGCTGACACGCGATGGACGTCCACGACTGACAAGATTATCGATGGCTGCTCGAATGGTCCGACCTGTATAGAGGACATCATCAATCAGGATGACATCTTTGCCAGTAATATCTACTGGTAAAGACGGTTGAATCTTCTGTTGCCTTTGATATCATCACGGAAAGGCTTGGTATCCAATTCTACGACTGGAACATCTATTTGTTCTAGCTGAGAGAGCGTTCTTTGATGCGATTGAGCAATGAAAACGCCACGAGTCTTTGATCCCCTACCAAAACAATTTGGCTCAGATCCTTTGTTTCCGTTCGATGATTTCGTAAGTGATGCGAGTAATGGCTCGCTTTCATGGTCAAATCATCAACGACTTCTTTGATCTTTCATCTTTGTCCTCCCTAATTGATAGAAAAAGCCTCCCTTTTTCAAGGAGGCTTCAGCAAATGAATGATCTAAGAGATAAGACTCTCGAACCCATCTAGTTCTAGCCATTGTTTTTGATCAGACTCCTTGCCTGCCTCACGGGACAGGATTAAAGGACTATTTAATTGATCCATAACTATATCACAGTTTCATAGTGGGATGCAAGAAAAAAACTCATTATTTTTCTACGAAATGTTTACAGGATTTTCATCGACATAATCTTTCTTATTTACTAGATGATCTGTCCTTTTTCCCCTAATCTTCTTTAAAGGCAAAACAGAGCCACATCCAGCTAGTAAAGTAAGCAGACAAAAAGATGATGGTCGCCCATCTTAACCCACATAGAGCCCAGCCAAAATCGATTGACATTGATAAAGAAATAAGGGAAAGGACTGTCTTTTGCACCCTGGAACTGGCCACTTAAGGACCAAACCATTGAGAAGAGCAAAGACCATATAGAGCAGTGGAAGCAAGGTCCAAAGCTAATGGGATCCGAGCTTTACGGTATTGTTTTCGGCTTTATCAATCACCAGAGTATCAAAGAAGAACATCAAAGGAACGATGTAATGACAGAGGAAGTTTTTCCAAACGATAAAACTTCTCAGGTGTCGCCATGAGGTGCTAACATAAAGTGGTAGATGACACAGGTGATCATAATGGACATGGTAACTGCGCCTTTTCATACGAAGGTAGCCCTGAGTCTGGGTCGAACGACCTCGAACCATGCGCCAAACCATGTCTCCCCATAAAGAACATGACCAACATGTTAGATAAAATGGTGTAATAGAGCATCATGCCCAAAGCCACCATGCTTGGTGAGTTGCAGATAAACTCCGATAACACTCAAGATAAACAATAGAAAACGATAGCTAAACAATAATTTGAATTTCATAGTATTCTCCTGAAAGAAAAGGGCTAAGCCCTTCTTCTTTATCTTTAGATCTTTCTTCACAAATTCTGATTTGAGTTTCATTGCACCAAAGCCATCAATCTTACAATCGATGTTGTGGTCTCCTTCGACGATACGGATGTTTTTTTCACGCGCGTACCTTGTTTCAAATCTTTTCGGTGCACCCTTCACTTTCAAATCTTTGATCAAGGTCACTGTATCGCCATCAGCCAATTTGTTTCCATTGGCATCAATCGCTACGACACCCTCTTCTTCTTCGATTTCAGCTGGGTTCCATTCATACGCACACTCTGGGACAGACCAAGAGCGCTCCATCTTCATAGACGTATTCAGAGTTACATTTTGGACAGTTTGGTAAGTTATTCATTTTTATCTCCTTATTCAAAATTAACTCTCATAGTATACCATGAAAGCGAAAAATTTGACAAATCCTGCTCGACTGTAGCATTTTCATGAAAAAGAAAGAGGCGACTTGGCCTCCTACATGGATGATCACTTTTTTTCAATCTTCCTGCAACTCTTGAATATCTCGAATCACGCGAACGCCTGCTTGATTCTATTCTGCAGTTCAGCATCAGAGTAGGGGAAGGTATTGATCAAGATACTCTGCATCCCGATACTTTTGGGCAACAGCGACATCTGTCGTGAAAGTCATTCCCTCACCATGATCGTTTTCTCAGGGATTCAACTGGTGTTCTTTGATCACTTTCCAAGAGAAACTCAGGCTGAGGTTTACGAATACCTGCATCAGATGACAGAGTAAATGGCATGGAAAAAGTTCTCTCAAACCAACCAAATCAATCTCCGGATTGGTAAAAGTCTGCTTGGGCATTGGATAAGAGATAGATCCGACAACCCTGCAGCTTTCATATCCTCTAAGACTTCTTTCGTGTGAGGATATAGCTCCAACCGTTTGCGAGAAAGGACACGGAAAGTCCGAGCAATCAAACGACCCCACTCTTTGAGATGATGGGCAACACTGTCTCCTGTTAGATGACTTTCTAGATACAAGTTGCACGAAAAATCACCGTCAGATCAATCTCAGGATAGGCAACGTGTTTTTTTCCTTAGCGATACTTTGCTCAGCTTGCTGCACCAACTCTTTATAGCGCAGGCGCAAATCTTCTCCTGTGTAGTTAGCCCCGTAGGATTGGTAGATCTGGGCCATGGTATCCCATAAGAGTGGATTTGACTCATCGGTTTCGATGTCGACTAAGGTTCCATAAAAAAATCAAAAAAATATAGTTTTTTTAAATGCGTACTTGTGCTGATTCATCTCTCTCTCCCGTAACAAACATAGTAAAGGTTGCCTTGCAGACATTGGCCCCGTCTTGATTGGTAATATCGACATCCACAACTCTAGTCGTCCGTCCACTGTGGACGCATTCGCCATGGATCGTAAGGACATCCCCCAGACGCCCTGCTTTCAAGTAATTGATCGAGGATTGCAAAGGTCACTCCATCGACCCCTTGAGAAACCACGACCAAACCACTGACTCTGGTCACACAAGGTAAAGAGATAGCCACCGTGCGCATTTCCATAATAATTGAGCGAGGATTCGACGACCTTGGTTGTCACCACGACATGGCCATCTCTCATCTTTTTCGATTTCGTAATTTTCAAATGCAGCAATTGCATCAAAAGTGAAAAATCCTTTCATAATACTTCCACCTTTCTCTAGCATCGTATTCTAAACTCCTTCCATCATACTACAATTATGGGTAGATACAAGCAGCTTCAATTCCTAGAATAAGAAAAAGCTAGATACCTCTAGCCCTTTGCTTAAAATCGTAAATTTTTTTCCCAGTCGTCATCTGTCCGTTTGCGATAATAGAACTCAGACAAAGTCCGGGTCTTCCATCACTTCCAGCAGAGGAAGCATATCGTAGGACAAGTCCAACTTTTTCTAATTGATCCTTTCTCAACCCAATAAACTTCTCCTTCTTCAGACGATCTTAGCTGGCCTGTAAATTCTGTCGCCTTTGTAGCAAAAGACGATGTAGCGGCCACCCTCATCTTGTGGCCAGTCTTTGACTGCGACCAGTTTTGGATTTGTAATTGTAAGTCCTGTCTCTTCGTAGATTTCACGAATGACGGATTCTACAAGGCTTTCTCCTTCTTCGATATGGCCCCCTGGAAAAGCATAGCCAGCCCAGTGAGTCTTTTCAGGTGAGCGGTATTGGAGGACTACTTTCCCATTTTCAAGATCTTCGACCATGCAAAGATTGCACAGTATAGTAGGCGTTGTACGTGACATATATTTCCTTTCTATGATGTAATACATCAATCAAAATAAACTTTTTTCTTTACTTCTTTCTTCATCACAAAGGGATTTACCAGCTCATAGTATTCATCAAAAATATCCAAAAGAAAGCCTCTCTCAAAGATAATGGATCTCCTCTTTTAAACGAATATTCCGAGTGAATCGTTACCGAACCATGACCATCAAAAGCTAAAGAATAACTCAATGAATAATACTAGAATCACGCTAGCAAAGAGACTCAAACAGAAAGACTAACAAGATTCTTCCAATTTGAGCATGAGTTTTCGATAGAAAGCGATACCAGATGTGACTAAAAAGCCGTCACAGCTCCCAAGATACAACCAAGGATTCCAAAGAAGTGGCGTAAATGCGTAGCCAAACAATCCTAAATAGAAAAGTTAGCAAAACATGAAAAGTCAGTAAAAGAATATAGATACATATCTGAAATAGCTTTCTAAATGCGTTTACATCATTGACCTCTGCTATCTAAATCATTGGTTTCTCAATTTTAATATAAAACAAGATCAAAGCTGCTAGAATAAAGAAATGATCGACATAGATCACGATACGAAACCAGATGATCAGATTCAGAGGCGTATCCAGTCTCACTATTTTCTCCTATCCAAGAATAGGCTGAGTAGATAACAAAAAGTACAAAAGAATGGCAATGACTATTTTCAGAGATAGCATCATACCACCAATAGCAAAAAGCAGCTAGAAAGCCAAAAAAATGGCAACAGGGCTAAATAAAAATGACAAAAAAACTGAAAATAGAGTCATAAACAAAGAGAGTATCAATAAAGCCGTAAAACAGATCAACTTAGTGAAAAATGAAACTCTATTGCCTTCATTTTTCATTTATTTGATAGTGAATAAATGACATAGATCATATAGATACAAAGTTTAAGCATATTGAATCATTCCTATACTTTTTATAGTTTTATTTTAATGGTTTGACTAAAATCTATTCAATATTTCAACTGAAAGACATTAACCTTATTTCCTAACGTTAAGGATTTACTCAGAGTTTTTTCACTTCTGCTGCTACCTTTTGGAGATGGTGTTTCCGCATGCTAGCGGTGTTTACATCCCGGCCGACTTCACCCAAGATGCAGACACGCTTGGTTTTGATCCCACAGTGGTTCAATACGGCATTCTTCAAAACTGAGATACCATAACTATCTGGAATGTTGAGAGGGCCTGAAAAGATCTTGTACCACCAAGTAGGGGCCATGGAGGTCGCATAAATACTGGCTGTTTTCCCTTTAAGTAACTTCTTGAATTGCTTGCCTCTGAGGTAATTCCAGATAAAACTCCCCTGATCATTAGCCGAGTAAGCAATCCCAGGTGTAAAGACCCGATCGATCCAGCCCTTCATGAGGCTCGGCATACTACTCCACCAGATGGGATAAACAAAGATCAGGTGATCCGCCCACTGGATCCATTCTTGAGAACGAAGGATAAAGGGATCTTCTTCCATCCGTTTTCGGTAACCATAGCGAAGGACAGGATCAAAGTCCTCTTCATTGAGACTGATCACTTTAAGCTCGTGGTGATTTGAGTCAATAGTTTCGACAATGGTTTGAAAAATAGCCTGACAGTAACTTTCCTTATCTGGATGCCCATTGATGACTAGAATTTTCATTCGTCTTCTCCTTCATTTCTTTAGTTCATTCTATCTCTTTTATTTTTTTACTTGATTAATTGATAATGGTTCAAAGATTGATAGATAGGTCCTTTAGGAATTTTTATTTGAAGAACACATCATCCGCAATTCCTTAACAGGTTTTCCAAGTTCAAGCATTTTTTCTTGACCATCAAAAGTAAAACCCATTTTTTGATAGAAAGCAATGGCTCGCTTATTATCTTTTAACACCCATAAATAAATCTCAGAGAAATGATCGAGAGCAGCAAATGCAGCTTGCATTAACTGTTTACTCACACCTTTTCCATAGTAATCTTTTAAAACATATAAGGCGATGATTTCACCAGCTTGAATGGCCTCATCACGAAAATTTCCATAGCTGATAAATCCAACGGCCTTTTTTCCATCCATCGCAATCAAGGTATTTTCTGGATACTTTTGACTAAAGAAACGACATCTATCTAATGTCATCGTCTCCTGATATTCCGCGGGTAAAAGATTGTCATAAGCCTCTCTCCACGTTTGCCAATGAACGAGAGATTTTCCTTCTATCTCTTCAGGAGTTTCCATTGTTTTAATAATAATCTTCATTCGCTTTATCCTATCTTAATCCAAAGCCTTGACTTCCAACATCATATCGCGGATTTGCGCTGCCAGTTCAAAATCAAGCACTTCGACGGCTTCTTGCATTTGACCTTGCAGTTTCTTGACCAGTTCCTTGCGCTCTTGGCGGTTGAGACTGGTGATATCCACTTCCTTATCCTCTTCTTTGGCAACAGCCTTGGTAACAGAAATAAGATCACGGATTTCCTTTTTGATTGTTTGTGGGACAATGCCATGCTCTTCATTATAAGCCATCTGAATTTTCCGACGACGGGCTGTTTCATCGATGGCTTTTTGCATAGACTGAGTAACAGTATCTGCATACATGATCACGTGACCCTCACTATTACGGGCAGCACGACCAATGGTCTGGATCAGACCACGTTCATTACGGAGGAAACCTTCCTTGTCCGCATCGAGTATGGCCACTAGGCTGACTTCTGGTACGTCTATCCCTTCCCTAAGAAGGTTGATCCCGACCAAGACATCAAAAACGCCCAAACGCAAATCACGAATAATTTCTGTCCGCTCCAAAGTCTTTATATCCGAGTGCATGTATTTGACCTTGACCCCCATTTCCTTGAAGTAGTCGGTCAAGTCTTCTGCCATCTTCTTGGTCAGGGTAGTGACAAAGGTCCGCTCTCCACGTTCTACACGCGCATTGATCTCACCCAAGAGATCGTCCATTTGTCCCATGGTAGGGCGCACTTCGACCTCAGGATCGAGTAGACCGGTCGGACGAATGATCTGCTCGATGACGGTATCGGTTTGTTCCATCTCATAGTCACCTGGTGTCGCAGACACATAAACAATCTGGTGGACATGGCTTTCAAACTCCTCCCGACGCAGTGGCCGGTTATCCAAGGCAGACGGCAAACGGAAACCATAGTTGACCAGCATTTCCTTGCGCGAGCGGTCTCCATTGTACATGCCCTTGATCTGTCCCATGGTCATGTGACTTTCATCGATCATGATGAGAAAATCTTCTGGGAAGAAGTCAAGAAGGGTGTAGGGAGGCTCTCCTTCACTCCGGCCATCCATGTGACGAGAGTAGTTTTCGACCCCATTGGTGTAGCCCATCTCCCGCAGCATTTCAATATCATACTCGGTCCGTTGTTTTAGACGCTGAGCTTCCAAGAGCTTGCCTTCTTTTTCAAAGACCTTCAACTGCTCTTCTAGTTCCGCTTGAATCTTGGCAATAGCCACTTCCATATGGTCGTCATTGGTCACAAAGTGGGTAGCTGGGAAAATTGCCAAGTGGTCCACTTCACCAAGGACTTGACCAGTCAGAGCTTCAACCTCGCGGATACGGTCAATCTCATCCCCGAAAAACTCAACCCGAAAGGCATGCTCATCACGTGAAGCTGGGAAAATCTCGACCACATCTCCTCGAACACGGAATTTCCCCCGTTGAAAGTCGATGTCATTGCGCTCAAACTGGATGTCCACCAGGTCATTGAGTAGTTTATCACGAGAAATCTCCAGACCTGGACGCAGACTCACTACGCTATCGGCATATTCCTTCGGCGAACCCAAACCGTAAATACATGAAACAGATGCGACAACGATGACATCGTTACGCTCTAACAATGCTGAGGTTGCGGAGTGACGAAGTTTATCAATCTCATCATTGACCGAACTATCTTTTTCGATATAGGTGTCGCTCGATGGCACATAGGCTTCTGGCTGGTAGTAATCATAGTAGGAAACAAAATACTCGACCGCATTCTCTGGAAAGAATTCCTTGAACTCCCCATAAAGCTGGCCCGCTAGGGTTTTATTGTGAGCAATGACCAAGGTCGGCTTATTGACTTGGGCAATGACCTGGCTCATGGTATAGGTCTTCCCCGTACCAGTCGCTCCCATCAAAATCTGAGCCTTTTCTCCTCCCTCGATGTTATCCACCAGTTGCTCAATGGCCTGCGGTTGATCCCCAGACGGTTGGTATTTGGATACTAGTTTAAATTTGTTATCAGTTACTCGATTAATCATCTCTTTGACCTCACATATATAGACCTTATTTTACCATAAATCACTAGAATTCTCTGAGATGAGGAATGAAAGGGGAAAACAACATATTACAAAATAATTATTTGGACACGCATTAGAGTGAAAACTAAACAAGACTCTCGCAATTACTTCGAAAGTCTTGTCTTTTATTCTAAAACAATGCAATACGTAATAAACATCAGTGTCCATGATATACAAAATTAGCAAGGTTTGCTGATCGGTATCATTTTTACGAAATCAATTTACTACTTAACTTCTTGATTCCTTACCAAGAGGTAGAGAGTTGCTCCAAGTGAGCATACAAGTCCAATAACGTAAGTACAGAGTTGCAAAGAGGAAACTCTCCCTAATATTGTTTCCGCAATAATATTATAAAATAGATAACTAGTTAGTGGTTCCACTACTCTTTCTATGAATGGTTGTACCAAAATAGGAAATAGCAGCAAAATAGCTAAACTCCCCATTGGACTTTTGAAAAAATAACTTAAGAAGTAAGAAATTAAAAAATATTGGATGGAGCCAATCAAATAGAAACTGAAAATTTCTAAACTGACACCATTTTTGCTACTAAAAAAATGAAACCATATAAGCAGTACAATGAAATTTAAGGTTGATTGGAGTAGTACATCACATAACTCTACGAACAGGATCCGAATTGAACTTAAGATCCTTTTTCCACTTACCAAATAAACCAGTTTTGTTTCGTGTGATTGTAACTCAACAAATGCATTAACACACCCAATACTAACAGAGAGCATTGATGCAAAAACAAGAGCTTGCTTTATAGATAATTGTACAACAGTATCATTGATTGAAAACGGTAAAACGCCTAAGAGACACACAAAACCTATCAAAAGTGACTGGATAGCTATCTGGTACTTTACGGGTTTTAAACTATATTTTTTGACAATAAGACTAAAAAATATTCTTGCCATTCTTCCTCCTCATTCGAATCATTTCTACAAGCATTATGAATACCAAGAACAAGATTCCCTTCTACTACTAAAAGTGTAAATCCATACAATTGGCTCGTTTGAGCTCCTTCAATTCGGCCAAAAAGCAAATGACTTTGCTCCAATCAAAGGCAAGAGATTTTCTATTTTAGAGGAAATTCCTCTTAAAATACCTGATAAAGTGATTACCAATAACAAAACGTCTGCAATTAATGAAGTCATTGATTTTTTCGTTACTATTACTAAAAAGTAAAGCTAATAAAAGTAAGAACGATTGCAAATATCATAACTCTTACCGTAACATCTAAAGAAACAAAGTAAATTCTAAATAATTCTTTAAAGTTGAATCTAGAAAAAAATGAGTAAAGATAACAGCATTTACTATAGAAAATACTAAAGTAGAAAGTATCGATAAAGACAACCGAACTTGCAATAAAACCCAGTAAGACGAACTTTCCAGTTTGGGAATCAATAACTGAGTAAAATTATCATCACCAAATTGGTAATGGGTTGAATAAACAAGTGAAACCAAGATTGGTAAGAAAATAACACTTGCTTGGTAGGGTGAGGATAAGAGAGCATCTCTGACTGTATAGACTGGATTCGATGATAGCATAGATGGATCAAGGTTAACAGCCTGTCCATTTCCTTCTACTAAAGCATTTATCACCTGGATATTTTGAATTGAAAAAAATATGCTGACTCCCAAAATAAGAAAAAAAGTGAATTTAAAAGTAGCTAAACTACAATATTTATAGAGGTCACTAAAAAAAGGAACGCTTTCAACATATTATTCACCTTCTTTCCCTTCGAGTGCCTTAAAATATGCCTCCTCAAAAGATCCAAACTGTTTCAAAATGTCTTTGGTAGGAGCATCAATAACAATCTTCCCATTAGAAATCCCAACCAAATGATCTACAGTTAATTCTAACTCACTCATATAATGACTTGTCATTAAGACAGTCTTACCTTCATTGACAAAAAGACTGCAAAAAAATTGCGTACCCAACGTATTCCTTCTGGATCTAGTCCATTGATTGGTTCATCTAAAATTAAGATGTCAGGATTTGCTAATAAGGCTGTTGCTAAACCCAAGACGTTGCTTCATTCCTAATGAATAGTCTTTTACTTTTTTATTTTTAGCTTCACTTAACCCCACCAACTCTAAACATTCGTTGCACCTATTTTTGTCAACGCCACAAGCCAAGCCAATCCACCGAAGATGCTGAAATCCTGTTCTAGTTGGATAAGGTTGACAACTATCTAGGAATGATCCAACAATACAAAAAGGATTATCTCCCAATTGAGAGTATTTTTTCCCGTCGATCAACGCCATTCCCATTTGACTATTTTTCTAAACCAAGTAAAAATTCTAATTAAAGTTGATTTTTCCAGATCCATTCGGTCCAATCAATCCAGTAATCTCACCTTTCTTGGCTTTGAAAGACACGTTTTGAAGGACAATTTTATTATTATATTCCTTATGTAGCTTTTGAATTGTTATCATTCATTCTTTTTCCCTTCTGACTTTTAGTGAAATTCCACCTTCACTTGAAGCAAGTATAACAGGAGAAAATCAGGAAATTATCAGAATAATTATTTTCTTCATTTCTAACAAATTACATTCTATATTTGCTATAATATGCTCATATAATTGGAGGGACTATGAAGTATAAAATTTTAGCCATTGACGATGATGAAAAAATCTTACGATTAATAGCGAATACATTAAAAGCGAACAACTTTCACGTGGAAACTCGTAAAAATATAGAGGAGATCAATATCTGTGACTTTACTGGATTCGATCTAATTTTACTTGACGTCATGATGCCTATTTCTGGTTTAGAAATCTGTCGTTCCATTCGTTCACAAATTACTACTCCAATTCTATTTCTAACCGCTAAAGATTTTGAAGAAGATTTACTAAAAGGAATACAAGCCGGAGCCGATGATTACATCACAAAACCATTCAGCATAAAGGAATTGATTGCAAGAATTCAAATGCATCTTCGTAGAGAAGAAAGATCACATCATGCCTCTAAAGAAGAGATGGATTCAAATATAACTTTTTATCGAGATAGTCAAGAAGTTTATTATCAATCAAAGAGAATTTCATTAACTAAGCGAGAGTTTGATTTACTTTATCTTTTAGCAAAAAATGAGAACCGAATATTTAGTATAGAAGAACTTTACAATTACCTCTATCCTGTAGACTCTGATGCACAACTACGATCCATTACTGAATACATCTATCAAATCAGACAAAAATTTAAGATTCATCAAATTGATCCCATCAAAACAGTATGGGGAGGAGGATACAAATGGAAAAAGAATTGACAATCAAGCAACTCATTAAGCGTACCTACCTTAAAATCATGTGGCAATTTCTTCTATGTCTGATACTTTTTTACATAGTTCCAGCTCTTCTATCTTCTGTATCTGGAATTAATGAGAAAAATGTCAATCGCTTTGCTTTATTTTTTAGCGTCAGTTCTTGGATTTATCTTTGCATCATTTTAATTTTTTTATCATTGTAATAAATATTAGACGATTATTAACCAAGATTCAAAACAGAAATGAATATGGTTTATCATAGTGGTCTATATTTCACAAAAATGAAACATCACCATTTGCAGATTAAAGAATTTATTGAAACAAACGATCTGATCGAAAAAAATGCAATCTGATATAAAAAAATAGAATTCAAAATGAAAAAGATCAAAAAAGAACTCATGTTTCAAGTATCTAGCGCTGCACATGATCTTCGTAGCTCCTCTAACTGTCATCAGAGGAAATGCTGAATTCCTACAATCTACCAAAGCAAACACCTCAAAGTAATGGAATGTCTAAAAGATCTTGAGCAAGCAAGTATTCAATTAAACGATTATTTTTAACCACTTTCATCCAATACTCCAAAACCTTTTTACGACCATGATATTCAACTTGAAAACATATCAATTCAAACAAGTAACTCATCAATTGAAGGAACAGATCACTCCTTTACTCCCTAGAAATACACAATTTTGTTTTTCAAATACAGTAACTCCATCAACACAAATTGCCATTCATTCCAATCTATTTTTTTCGAGCAATCACCAAATATTATTAATAATGCAATACAACATCAAAAAGATAAATGATGCAAAGATCCAGCTAACAATGTCACAAGAAAAATAATCGATTAGTTCTAACCATATGGAATAATCAATCTACTTTTTTTCAAAAAAATGTATTTACAACATGCTGGAAATCTTTTCTATAAAGAGGACCAAGCAAGAACACCCTCTCAAGAAAGTCACTTTGGACTTGGTTTATCTTTCGTGAAACGCGTCATGAAACTTCATAATGGAACTATGCATTTAGAAAATATTCATAATGGTGCACAAGTCAAGCTAATCATTCCCATTATTATATAGAAAAAGCCGAACTCATCAATATGTGTTCGACTCAGAATGCAGACAAACGTCATTTTTGGTGTTTGTCTTTTTCATATATGACTTTCAGACATTACACAGAGGTTAGTCATCAAACTTTTCTTTCCTCTCCCCTAAGCGATAGACAATCACTAGGGATACAAGAAGAACCAGAGTGGTGATGATTGATCCTTCTGCTCCAAATGCCCCTCCGGTCAACCAGTCAGGTCCATCTCCCATGGTAAAACTAAAGATAGACGCATCTGCGCCTGTGCCACTGACTTGAAAACCAAGGAGATTTCCTTGTACATAGTTCCAAGTGCCGTGTTGGGCGACCACTAGCCAGATACTATCGGTATAGATAAAAAGCAGACCAGCTAGCACTCCATCGAGGATGATATTCAGAACGGATAAGAAGGTCACTCCTGCATTTCCCATATGCAGAATGCCAAAGAGACTACTAGAAATCGCGATTGCTAAAGGCAAATTAGTTCTGGCTGCAATCCGAGTTAGGAGCCAACCCCGAGTGGCCACTTCTTCCGTTCCTCCTTGAAGAAGCCAAAATGGGAATAAACCTAGAATAAAAGAGGATGGGTTCTAAACTTAATTCATTTAAGATCAAAAGACCCGATTCCACTTACCTGGTAGACAAAGCGCGATCACTCCCATTTGAAGAAGTGAAAGCAAGATCCCCCAGACTAGATACTTAAGCCAGTTCTTTTTATAAAACCTAAAGTCGATAAAGCATTCTTCTCAATGAACTTCACCCAAAAAAATAAAGAGTAAGAGTATGAATACAAAACTGAAAAGCTCATAATAAAGAAAATAATGGTAGAAAAATTCTTGGACACTTGCTCCCCCATTGCCTGGTGAAAAGAGATTTGTTAAGAACTCTATGACTAGAGAAAATGGTCCTACAAACTCACTCCCAAACCAAAGTCCACCTTCAACAAATAGGAAGGTTAAAACACATAGAATAGTGTAGAAACAAGTACTGGCCATGAGGTGTTCGTTTTTATATCCTGAATGATCTTCCCCTTCTTCATCATCAACCTCCATTTATCTAATAGGTCCATTGTAGCAAAAAATCTGAGACTGCAAGATTAGGTCATGTTAGATAACCTGACATGAGTTGATTGAATTTCTTGATTTTAGGTTTCATTTATGATAAGATAATACTTGTATAAAATAAATGATTGAAATTCATACTTGTTTTCAGTATGAATTCTTTATTTTTTTGAGCCCTTTTGGGTATCCCTTCCATTGCTCTTTTCGAGATAACTGGATTAGATATAAAGGAGAACGAAATGAAGAAAAAACTAGTAGCATGTTTGCTTTTCTTATTTCCACTATTCGCCTTTGCGAGTCAAGCACAGGCTGAAACTGTAAAAGTCGTTTTCGATACAGCATATGCGCCCTTCGAATTTAAAGACTCAGACCAAGTTTATAAAGGAATTGACGTTGAAATCTTGGATAAGGTCGCTGAAATCAACGGTTGGACCTTAGAAAAATCATTCCCAGGCTTTGATGCAGCGGTCAATGCAGTTCAAGCTGGTCAAGCCGATGCCATTATGGCAGGGATGACCAAGACCAAGGAACGTGAGCAAGTCTTTGCGATGTCTGATACCTACTATGATACAAAAGTCGTGATTGCGACTAAGAAAGCTAACAAAATCACTTCCTATGACCAGCTTAAAGGAAAAACTGTCGGAGTCAAAAACGGGACAGCTGCGCAACGTTTCCTACAGAAGAACAAAGATCAGTACGACTATACAATCAAGACCTTCGATACCAGTGATTTGATGAACAATAGTTTATCAACTGGTGCAGTGGATGCCATTATGGACGACCAACCTGTTATCGAATACGCCATTAAGCAAGGACAAGATCTTTCTATTAATATGGAAGGAGAAGCTGTCGGAAGCTTTGCCTTTGGGGTCAAAAAAGGTGGTTCCCACGAAAAACTCATCAAACAGTTCAATACTGCTCTTGCTCAAATGAAGAAAGATGGTACATTGGACCAAATTATTGAAAAATGGACTAGTAGCAGCCAATCATCATCTACAGTAACAACTACTGCTAGCACTACTGTTGTTCCAGAAACGAGCACTGAAGCAGGACAAAAGGCGACTCCTAAGAAGAAAAAAATACAAAATTTCTAGTGATTCCTCTTTTGCTCCCTTCGTCTTCCAAAATGATCAAAAAGCAAATACACTGGGATTGATATGGAATTGATTAAGTCCATTGCCAAAGACCAAGGCTTTACTCTAGAAATTAGCAACCCTGGTTTTGATGCCGCCGTCAGTGATGTTCAGAATGGAAATGCGGACGGAATGATTGCCGGCATGACTGTGACAGATGCACGTAAGGCAACCTTTGACTTTTCTGATCCATACTACACAACCAATTCGATTCTTGCCGTTCAAGAAAGTAGTAAAATTTCTTCCTACGAAGATCTAAAAGGAAAAACAGTTGGGGTCAAAAATGGGACTGCTTCTCAAACTTTCCTCGAGGAAAACAAGAGCAAGTATGGCTACAAAATCAAAACCTTCTCAGATGGGGCTTCTATGTATGACAGTTTGAACTCAGGTTCTGTAGCTGCCATCATGGATGACGAACCTGTTATCAAATATGCCATTAAACAAGGACGTAAATTCAAAACACCTATCGAAGGTACTCCAAGTGGTCAGATTGCCTTTGCTGTTCAAAAAGATTCGAACCCTGAATTGATTGAAATGTTTAACAACGGTTTGGCCAACTTAAAAGAAAGTGGCGAATACCAAAAGATCTTGGATAAGTACCTTTCAAGCGATAGCGAAGAAAGCACAGAATCTACTTCAGTGGATGAAACGACTATCTGGGGCTTGCTCCAAAACAACTACAAACAATTGTTAAGTGGACTTGGGGTCACTATTGCACTAGCACTTCTATCATTTGCGATTGCTATGGTGATTGGGATCATCTTTGGAATGTTCAGTGTGAGTCCTTATAAATGGCTTCGTTGGACAGCTGAGATCTTCGTCGATGTCATCCGTGGTATCCCACTGATGATCCTTGCTGCCTTCATCTTCTGGGGAATTCCTAATTTGATCGAGTCCATGACAGGTCATCAATCACCAATCAATGACTTCCTTGCAGGTACCATCGCTCTCTCCCTCAATGCTGCTGCTTATATTGCTGAGATTGTTCGTGGTGGGATTCAAGCCGTACCTGCCGGACAGATGGAAGCCAGTCGAAGCCTCGGGATTTCTTATAGCAAGACCATGCGCAAGATTATCTTGCCTCAAGCGACTAAACTGATGCTTCCAAACTTCGTCAACCAATTCGTTATTGCACTGAAAGATACGACTATCGTGTCTGCGATCGGTTTGGTCGAGCTCTTCCAGACTGGTAAGATTATCATCGCTCGAAACTACCAAAGTTTCAAGATGTATGCGATCCTTGCCGTCTTCTACCTCGTCATCATTACCTTATTGACACGCTTTGCAAAACAATTAGAAAAGAGGGCTAACTAATGGCAAAATTAAAAATTGATGTCCATGACCTCCACAAATATTACGGTGAAAATGAGGTTCTAAAAGGCATCTCAACAAAATTCTACGAAGGAGATGTGGTTTGTATCATCGGTCCATCTGGTTCCGGTAAATCCACCTTCCTTCGCAGTCTCAATCTTCTCGAAGAAGTAACCAAGGGACAGATTACTGTGAACGGCTATGATCTAACTGATCCAAAAACCAACATTGATATCGTCCGTGAAAATGTCGGGATGGTCTTCCAGCACTTCAACCTCTTCCCTCATATGAGTGTTATTGAAAACATCATGTTTGCTCCTTTAGAGCACAAACGCATGAGTCGTGAAGAAGCTAAGGAATTAGCGATGGAACTCTTGGAAAAGGTTGGACTGGCTGACAAAGCTGATGTCTCTCCTGATAGCCTGTCAGGTGGTCAGAAACAGCGGGTGGCCATTGCGCGTGGTCTCGCTATGAAACCAGATGTCATGCTCTTTGACGAACCAACTTCTGCCCTTGACCCTGAAATGGTCGGGGACGTATTGAACGTTATGAAGGACTTGGCTAAACAAGGCATGACCATGATTATCGTTACCCACGAGATGGGATTTGCGCGCCAAGTGGCCAATCGTGTCATCTTTACCGCTGATGGAGAATTCCTCGAAGACGGCAAACCAGACCAAATCTTCGACAATCCCACAACACCCACGTTTGAAAAGAATTCTTGGATAAAGTCTTAAACGTTTAAATAGAAATAAAAACTGGAGTTAAACCTCAGTTTTTCTTTTTTCAATTATGAAAAATATTGAAAAATTTCATTTAAATAACTTGCTAAATGAAGCAAAAACTATACCATAGTAGAGTGTCTTTTGACCAAATATGTGACTGAAGGATGATTATGAAAAATTATTAGAAAAGGTTAGTATCCTTTCTTTATCTCTTGTATTAACGACGTCTTTTTCGATTTCGAGTGCACTTCCTATATGTTTGAATACTATAAGGATCTCCCAAAAAGTCAAATCGAACTCTTGGTATCCCTTCCATCCGCTGGGATTATGCTTACCCTCTTCCTCAACACCTTTTATCGAACGCTTCTGGATGAGAGAAAGATGATTATCACTGGTCTGTTAATCCTCTCAATCTTCGGAATGGTCCCTTTCATTAACCAAGCTTATCCTATCCTCTTCATCTCTCGTTTCATCTTTGGAATGGGTGTCGGTTTGATCAATGCTAAAGTCTATTTCCATTATCAGCGAACGCTATCATGGACGTGAACGAGTCCAAACTCTTGGATTTCGTGGTTCTGCCGAGGTCGTAGGGACAGCCCTCGTCACTTTATTGGTCGGCTTCCTCCTCCAATTCGGCTGGACTTCTAGCTTCCTAGCCTACGGGGCCGGCTTAATCGTTCTCTTTCTCTTCATGACCTTTTGTCCCTTACCACCAGCAAGAAGAAAGTCAGCATACAAGCCAATCAGAAAGAACCACTCCAAAAAGAAGAATGGAAGTTAACTATTATTTTGGCCATTGTAGCCGCAATGATTGTCCTTTGCAACGTCGGAGTAACTCTTCGCATTCCAAGTATTGTCGCCTACACGTTCAAGGATCAGCATAATTCAGCCAGCTTCATTCTAAGTGCTATGCAATTAATCGGTATTCTAGCTGGTCTCACCTTCTCTGGCCTTGTACATTTGTTCAAGAGCAAATTGATCACTTATGCCGGGATTGCTTACGGATTCTCCATGATGGCTGTAGCCCTTTCGCCAAGTATCCCTCTTCTTGCTCTATCCGCCCTCTTCTCCGGCTATACGTATAGCACTGCTCTCACCATGGTTTTCCAAATCTTGTCAGCCAAGATTCCTGCCAAACGATTAAACCAAGTGACCTCTGTAGCCGTCTTGGGTTGTAGCTTTGGAGCGGCCATTACACCTTTCGCCCTCAATACCATCGGTCTCATCTCCGACAGCAACGCTTTTATCTTTACCGTATTAGGTATTGCTATGGCACTCCTAGCCTTCTCTCTTCTCTATCTTTTAAAAGATCAGCAGGATTAAACACAAAAGACTGGACAAAGATCCAGTCTTTTTCTGTCTTAATTACTAGAAAGTTGGGCAGTTTGCATTTTGTAATAAACACCTCTTTGAGCCATCAACTCCGTATGATTCCCATGTTCAACGATATTTCCATCTACCATGACTAGGATGAGATCCGCATTTTCAATTGTAGACAGGCGGTGGGCGATTACAAAGCTGGTCCGACCAATCATTAACTTATTAAAAGCATCTTGTATGAGCAACTCTGTCCGCGTGTCAATGGAAGAGGTCGCCTCATCTAGGATCAGAATCTTAGGCACTGCAAGAAAGACCCGAGCAATGGTCAGAAGCTGTCTTTGTCCTTGAGAGAGGGAGTCTCCCGCATCCGCTAGATAGGTATCATAGCCATCTGGAAGCTGTTGAATAAAGAAATCAGCATTGGCAGCTTTTGCTGCTTTGGACCACTTTCTTCCCGACTAGCATCTGGTCGACCAAATGCGATATTCTCATGAACCGTTCCAACTTTGAGCCAAGTCTCTTGGAGTACCATCCCGAACTGCTTGCGGTAGCTTGCTAGACTATAGCTATTTACACCTTCATGATCTAAGCGCAACTGCCCCTGATCCACATCATAGAATCGCATGAGAAGGTTAATCAATGTAGATTTCCCAGCTCCAGTTGGACCAACAATGGCTACCTTACTAGCCGGCGGGATAGAAATGGAAAGATCCTTTATGAGGGTCTGATCAGGGCGATAACCAAAGCTGACATGATCAAATTGGACAGCTCCTTCGACAGCCTCTTCTTGCAAGTCTCTCTTACCACTTTCTTTCACTTCCTCTTGGTCTAGGATACTATAGAGGCGCTCTGCACAAGCTAAAGCGCTCTGCAGTTCAGCAAGGACAGAGGAGATGTCATTGAAGGGTTTAGTATACTGATTAACATAGTTAAGGAAGGTCACCAACTGGCCAACAGTAAAGCCTGTTCCAGATAGGATTCGGAAGGCTCCAAATCCAGTCACTAAGGCATAGATCAGGGCATTGACAAAGCGAGTCGCAGGATTAACGGTGGAGGAGTAAAAAATCGCTTCTTGAGAGTAAGCAGCATAGTCGCCATTGATCTCGATAAACTTCCTATGAAATGCATCCTGAGCATTGAAGGCTTGAAGCAAACTTTCTTGACTGAGAGATTCTTCAATCATCTGGGTCTGATCACCGCGCGCCTGGGTCTGCATCCTGAAGAGATGGTAAGAACGCTTGGCAATAAAACGGGCGATAAAGAGTGATAAGGGTGTCAAGATCAAAACCATTCCCATCATCATCCAATCCAATCGGGCCATACTAGCTATGGTCACTAAAATCGTAAGAAGACCAACAAAGAACTGACTGAAGACCATGAATAAACCATTGTTTAGTTGTTCAACGTCAGTGGTCAAGCGACTGACCAAATCCCCAGTACCTTGACGATCCAGGTAAGACAAAGGAAGGACATGCACTTTCTGGATGACCTTCTCCTTAAATCCTTACTGTAGCGATAGATCATCTGATTGTAAATTAAAGGATTCAACCATTGGATTAGCGTTGCAAAGAGAATCACTAGACCCATTTGTAGGATAAGTGGGAGTATGAGGTGAGCTGCATCAGGGAGCACCACTAAGTCTATTGCCCGTCCGATCAGGATAGGGGATATAGACGGTTAACAAGACTTGTAAGATGGTTCCAGACTGGCTAAGATTAGCCAGATGGGCTGCTTTGGCTATATCAAGCAAGCGCCGTAAATAAGTCTTCTGTTTCATTCTGCTCCCTCCTCTCTCTTCTGTTGGGAGTAATGAATCTCTTTGGTATAAAAGGATTCGTTGCCACCAAGTCCTCATGACTTCCTAGCCAGACTTGACGACCTTTATCTAAGACGAGAATTTGCTCAGCACTTCGCAGACTATTGGTCCGCTGCAGAAATGAGAATGAGGCTTGTCTCCGTCAATTCCTCTTTAGAGCCTGTAAAAGTCGTGCTTCTGTCAAATAGTCCAAGGCAGATGTAGAATCATCCAATACCAAAAATGGAGCTTGGCGAAGGACAGCCCGAGCGATGGTCAAACGTTGCCGTTGACCACCGGAAAAATTCCGTCCAAAGGCTTCTACGGGAGCCTCTAGTCCTCCTCTTTCTCACGGACGAAATCATTGCTTGCGCAACTCCCAAGGCCCACCACAACTGCTCATCGTTCGGTTCCTCATTTAATCCTAATGTTAGGTTTGAACGAATACTCCCTTTAAAGAGCTCTGCTTTTTGAGGAACTACTGCTACCCAGTCACGCCATTGACGAAGGGTCTTGGGACTCTGACCATCCTTAAAGAGACTTACACTCCCGTGGCTTGGGCTATAAAGATGCCCTAGCAATTGAACCAGAGTGGACTTCCCTGATCCTGTTCCTCCAATAATTCCCAAGGTTTTTCCCTTCTTTAACGATAAATCAATACTTTCTAAGGATGGTTTTGCGGCTAAAGGATAGGTAAAGACAAGGTCATGGATCTGAAGAGCCAGCTGAGGGTCAGAAACAGATACATCATCCAACTCTTGATCCAGCTCTTCACTTTTCTCATCAAAGACCTGGACAATCCGACCAGCAGCAATATAGCTTTGGTTGAGCGAGGTCACCAACATGGCTAACTTCAGCAATTCCGTCAAAATTTGAAGCAGGTAATTGACCAAAGCGACCAACATTCCTTGACTGAGGGTCCCCATTTGAATGGAAGCCTGCCCCTGCCAAAGAATACAGATCAAGGTTCCATTCACGACGAGGAAAGTCAAGGGACTGATTAAACTAGACCATTTAGAGACCACTAATTGCCACTTCGTATAGTCTTGGTTGACCTCATTAAACTCTGCTTCTTCGTGAGCTACCTGCCCAAAGGCACGGATAACCCTCATCCCTTGTAACTGCTGACGCGTAATGGTAACCATTCGGTCCGTAATTTTCCTGATGCGCGCATAAAGAGGATTGACCAGACGAGACATAAGGACAATGATTAAGGTCAAGAGGGCAACCATACCAATAAACCACAGGTCAGTTGCGGACTAATGGTGAAGGCCATAAAAATCGATCCGAAAACGACAATCGGCGCACGGAGAAATAGACGTAAAAATAGATTAATCCCCGTTTGAATCTGATAAGTATCACTGGTTAAGCGCGTTACTAGACTTGAAGTGGTTAAACGGTCTCTTTGCTCCTTAGACAAGCTAAGAATCTTCTCATACAGGTCATTGGTCAATTCCTTGGTACAGCCTACCGCTGCCTTAGAAGAAAAATATTGGGCCGTTATCGCTACAAGAACCCCAAAACCAGCAAAAACAAATAAGAGACCAACCAGTCCAAGCATCCCCCCTTGATCCTGACGGGGGATGAGCTGATCGACCAGATGGGCAATTAAAAGTGGAACCAGTAATTCAAAAGTTGCTTCTAACAACTTGAAAAACGGTCCCAGTATGGTTTCTTTTTTATAATTCCTGAAGTATTTCAATAAGTCTTTCATACTAGTCATTTTTCTTTCTAAAGGATGTACTTATTTTACCACAATTTAGAAAGATAAAAAAACTCTCCCTGCAAAGCAGAGAGAGTCGAATAATGACCTGATGAAGGTCAGGAATTTAATTCCGTCTTTGTTCCCTTGTTTAAGATCTTGCCCATTTTCCCCAATCCAATCACTAAGATTGGGAAAGAGATGAGTGTTATCAGGCCTAGCACAAGAAAAACAGCTACAAATCCACAAGTATCAATCAACCAACCCAGTCAAAGGGAAGATGACAATCATGGAAAGACTAAACATCATTGAATTGATACTCAGCATGGTTGCTCGTACACTGGAAGGTAGATAGGCTTGTAAATCATTGTAGTAGATGGGTTGATAAACTGCGTATAGTGCATTGGTCAAGAGATAGACACACAGATAGGCGAATGGAGTCTTTACACCTACCAAAAACAAGGCCAACCCTGTCAGTGCAACTAGAATCGGAAAGACTTGATTACTATTCCATTTTTTCCCGATTTGACTGGCCAAATAAACCGCTAGGAGATTGAATCCACTACCAATTAACATGATGAGCGAAACTTGCCAACTAGCCAAGTCACTAATTTTCTGTTGGTAGTAAAAATAAAACATACACATGATGGTCCCTACCAACTGATAGGTGAGCATCCAATAAAACAAAACTGGTTTTTCCTGCCATTCTTGTTTCACTACCTCCAATATCCGCTTTAAGGTCAAGTGACTTCTTTCATCACTCTTGCTCTCAGGCTCCTTCATTAGAAAAATCAAGAGAATGGAAAGCAAGGAAAGCCCAATAGCAATATAATAGGTCCAAGCCAATGCTCCATGAATAAAGAAGCCTGCCACAACTGTACCTAAAGTTCGGGTGACTTCGGCCACCCCAGACAAGAAGCTAGAAATCTGAAGATAACGGTCTTTTTGACCTGCTTCCACAGCTGAATCAAATAAGAAAGCTGTACTGGTCCCCGAGTCAAAATTATAAGACCAAGCATTAACCATCATGGCAATGGCATAGATCCAAAAATTCCCCTGACCAAATAAAATCAAGATAGAAGATCCAATACTGGACAAGCGAGCCAAATAGAGATTGGTCTTGTAGCTAAAGCGATCGGCTAACATCCCAGATGGGATCTCACACAAGAGACTCGTCCCATGAAAGATACTCTCTAATAGACCAATCTGAAGTAAAGAAAGACCATCTGAATAAAAAATAAAATCCAAAAACTGGTAATTCCAAAATAAGATGTAAATTCCAAACCAGCTAGGAGTGGAATATTGCGTTTGTAAGTTCTTTTAAACATTGTTTTCTCTCTTTCAATATGTAATATGACTGTTTCTAAAAGACTTACTTAGATTTGCCTACATTTCCTCCACCTCTTTCATTTAAAGTAAAAACGCCATCTGGCGTTTTTATGGTTATTAAGGTTTGATACGATGCAACATACGTGGGAATGGAATAGCCTCACGGATGTGTTTTGTACCAGCTGCGAAAGTGACCATCCGTTCAATCCCGATACCAAATCCACCGTGTGGGACTGTACCGTATTTACGAAGGTCAAGGTAGAATTCATACTCTGTACGATCCATGCCAAGAGATTCCATCTTCGCAACAAGGGCGTCGTAATCTTCCTCACGCATAGATCCACCGATGATTTCTCCGTAGCCTTCTGGTGCGAGCAAGTCTGCACAAAGCACGCGATCTGGGTTCCCAGGAACTGGCTTCATGTAGAAGGCCTTGATAGCTGCTGGGTAGTTCATGACAAATGTTGGCACACCAAAGTGGTTTGAAATCCATGTTTCATGTGGTGAACCGAAGTCATCTCCATGTTCCAAATGCTCATAATCCGCATCTTCATCGTTTTCATGTTCTTGCAAGAGATCAATCGCTTCATCGTAAGTGATGCGTTTGAATGGTTCAGCAATGTAGCGTTTCAAGAGCTCAGTATCACGCTCCAATGTTTCCAAGGCTTGAGGAGCACGGTCCAAAACACCTTGAAGAAGAGCTTTGACATAAGCTTCTTGCAAGTCAAGTGATTCATCATGTGTCAAGTATGAATACTCAGCATCCATCATCCAGAACTCAGTCAAGTGACGACGAGTTTTTGATTTTTCAGCACGGAATACTGGACCAAAGTCAAAGACGCGACCAAGGGCCATAGCACCAGCTTCAAGGTAAAGCTGACCGGATTGGCTCAAGTAAGCTGGAGTACCGAAGTAGTCTGTTTCAAACAATTCAGTTGAATCTTCCGCCGCATTTCCTGAAAGAATTGGGCTGTCAAATTTTATGAAGCCATTCTTATCAAAGAATTCATACGTCGCATAGATGATAGCATTACGGATTTGCATGACAGCGACTTGTTTGCGTGAACGCAACCACAAGTGGCGGTTGTCCATCAAGAAGTCTGTCCCATGTTCTTTAGGAGTGATTGGATAATCTTGCGATTCACCGATAACTTCGATGTCTGTAATATCCAATTCGTAACCAAATTTAGAACGCTCGTCTTCTTTGACAATCCCAGTCACAAACACTGATGTTTCTTGGCTCAAGCGTTTGATGGTATCAAATTTTTCAAGCCCCACTTCTTCGCCGAATTTTTCGATAAAGTTTGGTTTAAAAGCTACACCTTGGAAAAAGGCAGTCCCGTCACGCAATTGCAAGAAAGCAATTTTTCCTTTACCTGATTTGTTGGCCACCCAAGCACCGATGGTCACTTCTTGACCAACATAGTCTTTTACTTCGATGATAGTAATCCGTTTTGTCATAATAGATCTTCCTTTTCTCATTGTACTTGTCCGAAGACATGCTTACCTTTCATTTTACCACAAATAATAGCTGATAGCTATCTCTACAAGCTAAAAATCCGTCTTTTTAACGAAAAGCTGACTTTTTAAGAAAAAGTCAATCAACTTTTTCAAATTCTTGAACCGATTTAAATATTTTTATCCTATATTTTGATTTTTCAAAGGAAAATCCTATCTTTTTAGGTCTTTCTAGCAGTCGTTTTTGACAAGTCAAACGCTTACAAGTTATACTAACAGTATGTATAAGGAGGAAAATATGAAAAAGAAAATTCAACTCACTACGGGATTGTGTGCAGCTGTTTTAGCCCTCAGTCTTGCGACAACCACATTTGCGGATGAGCAGACAGGCCCTGTCACTGCTCCTATCACTGAACGACAAGATAGGCTTGCTCCTGTTTCAGCAACTTCAGAGACTTCAGGCGCAACAACTACAAACGAAGCAACAGCCCCACTTCCTAGCGAAGAAACAATAACCCCAACAGTTGAGGAATCAACCCCAGCTCCTGCTGAAACTCCAGAAGATCCACGAATCTCCGAAATTCGTGTCATCCATCGTCGTCGGACTCTGAAACCAGACTTTTCTCCAATTGCATCTTCTACAGATGTCGTCTACAAGACAGTTGAAGCCCATGCTTTCACCGAATATGACGTTTCTGGAAATGGACCAGCAACCGTTACAGACGAAAATGGAAAAACATGGTATCGAGTGAGATATTCTGAGCTTGATATTAAAGATGGATTCCATTACAAGAGCGCTCCTGAAAAAGGAACTGCTACCGCGCCCGTCATTGAAGTCATTCATCTCTATGACGATATCGATTTGAATCCGGAAGTTGTAAAACGTGCTCGTTTTGTAGACGATAAGGGACAAGAAATTGCGCCTTCTCAAGAAAATAGCGTCGAGCGTAGTCTCGATTTGGCTTATGAAGCTGGTCTACCAACAGCACCCGCTCAGATCCAAGCTAATGGAAAAACCTATACCTTCCAATCAGCTGACAAAGGGAACTGACCTCCCATAAACTCCATGTTTCTAACCTAGTTACTGTAACCTATTTCTATAAAGAAGTGACAAGCCCAGTTGTTGAGAAACCTGTGACTCCTTCTACTCCAGTAAAACCTGTTCAGAAACTTCGTCTTCCAAAAGGAAATAATGGTGTAAAAACCCGCGTACCTGTTAGCAAGAAGACTCAAAGCAAAACCATCTAGTCCAGAAGTGAGAAAAATTCCGCCTGCATCAAAGAAACAATGGGACTAAGACCCGTGTCCCTGTGACGTAACTGATTCTTTCTAGCAGCCCGTAACTGA
>BNJU01000254.1_pt1 | contig 39970 bp, 50 predicted proteins | sample 8539281 | NCBI WGS metagenome assembly BNJU01 (sample SAMD00202456, study PRJDB9452) | human saliva metagenome | isolation source: human saliva | place: Japan
CTGATGGCACCGGTGACTGATTGAGATTGTGGTGGCGCTGAGTGGTCTTCTCCCTCATTTTCTGCGCCCTGCTACTACCGATTGGTGCGGGCAACCGCGGACTTCCGCCGCGCTTCGAAGAATCGCCGCATCATGCTGCGTACTGACGGCGGCATCGTTCCTCATCCGCGCGAACTGGCTTATCTACGTGATGGCAACAACCAGCGGTCAGCACGATTGATGCGTCCCTGGGATATCGATCTAACCCGCTGGTCTCCCGTGGTGCTGGGCGTGATTTTTCCCTGCAGGAGCGCCTGCGCGCCGCGCAGTGGGTATCCCGTCGTGATCGCACGTATTGCGGTGCTGATGATGAGCCCTCATCTATGGTCAGGTGCCCTGGACGGTCTGGGACGGCGTTTCCTTCGGCATCTACGGCCTGCTCAAGTGCGCGTAGCTCACTGACGTGAGCCCCCTCATCTCGCTCTCCCTCGAGACCTTTGATCCTGGCGCCTTCGGCATTGCCGCCCTCTTTGGTGCTCAACGCTCAGGACAAATGACCCTCTTCAGCGAAGGTGCCGGGCACTTCTGGCTTCTCGCATCCACCGGCGTGGTCACCGTTGTGCCCCTCATGCTCTTTGCGGCGGCAACCAAGGCGCTACCGCTGTCAGTCATTGGCATGGTGCAGTACCTGGGCCCGACCATCCAATTTGTTCTGGCGCTGACCGTTCTGCACGAGCAGATGAGCGCCGATAAGGTGCTGGGTCTGAGCCTCATCTGGATTGCGCTCATCATTTTCACCGTGGATGCGGTGCGTGCCTCCCGCTCCTACCGCGCCTCCGCGCTGTCCGACCCGGAAACCGGCATGATCCCGCTCGTAAAAGCTGAAGACGTACAGAGCAAGTAGCTCTCCCCAACCCGGCTAAAACACTGTCCCGCACAAAATACACTCCGATGAAATGAATAGTGATGCCCCGCAGACGCTAGCCTGCGGGGCATCACTTTATGTCGCGTTCACACGCTAAAGCTCAGACCCCTGAGCTTCAGCAGCAGCATCGAGAGCATCCAGATCCGGATGACGGTGCAGGTTCAGCAGAGCCAAACCCAGGCCACCCCAAATGATCAGGATTGCCACAATGAGCATCACAATTGCGGAGATAGACATGAGGGCTCCTAACGGGTAATAGTCGAATCAACGTGGCCGTGCTCCACCTGACCGGAAATCACCGGAGGTGCCGGCGGCTCTTCAGCCGCACGAGACTTCTTCGACCAGGGCAGAAGAGAAACAACGATCGCACCAACCAGAAGCAGTGCGCTCATACCCCAACCGAAAATCGCCAGCAGATCCGCAGGGTAACCCTCATACGGGGTCGCAATCAGCTTGATAACGCTCTGAATCAGAGAGTAACCCAGAACCAGCGGAGTCACGACAGCCAGCAGACCCATCCAGATCTTGCCGACCTTGATGGAAGAGTAGCGGTTCAGGTGCTCAGCCAGAGCGGGCAGAGCACGCACCACGTATGCAACCACGATAATGGCGCACAGGCCGGCAGCCAGAATACCGAAGAGGTTCACGAAGTTATCGAGAATATCCAGCACGTACAGGCCGGTAGTGGTCGGCATCAGCAGCAGCGAAATCAGAGCCATCGGAACAATCACCAGTATGGTGGACGCCAGACGGGAAGTCGCGAACTTGTCCTGAATACCGGCGATAATCACCTCAAGAATCGAAATGAGGGAGGTGAAACCAGCAAAAAGCAGGGAACCGAAGAAGAGGATACCAATCAGCACGCCGCCGGGCGCCTGAGAAATAATGGTCGGGAACGCGATGAACGCCAGACCAATACCGCTGGTCGCAACCTCGCTCACCTGGGTGCCAGCAGCCTGAGCCATGAAGCCCAGAGCAGCGAACACACCAATACCAGCAAGAAGCTCGAAACCGGAGTTCGCGAAACCAACCACAGCACCGGAACCGGTCAGGTCAGTCTTAGGCTTCAGGTAGGAGGAGTAGGTGACCATAATGCCGAAGCCAATGGACAGCGAGAAGAAAATCTGGCCGTACGCAGCAACCCACACGTCCGGGTTAGCCAGGGAGTCCCAGCTGGGGTGAACAGAGCGTTCAGACCGTCCACAGCGCCGGGCAGGGTCAAGCGAGTAAATCACCAAACCAACAAACATGACCAGCAGCAGCGGGATGAAGATAATGTTGCCTGCGCCCACGCCCTTCTGAACACCCAGAGCCATCACAGCAAGCAGAACGCCCCACACCAGAACCATGGGAATCAGGATGTTCATGTTGAAGTCCAAGGAGACGCCGGGATCCTTTGCGACCTTCAAGAACTCGCCCTGGAAGAACGCCTTCGGGTTATCGCCCCACTCATTGGTGAAAGAGAAAACCATGTAACGCAGAGCCCACGCCACAATAGCGGCGTAGTAGATAGCGATCACAAAGTTGATACCCATGTGCCACCAGCCAATGAACTCGGTCTTACGGTTCAGACGGCGGAAAGCCAGCGGGGACGACGCACGCGCACGGTGACCGATCGCGTAGTCAAAGAACAGGAAGGTCAGACCGGCGGTCAGCAGGGCGACAATATAGGGAATCATGAAGGCGCCGCCGCCGTTATCAAATGCGATGTAGGGGAAACGCCAAATATTGCCCAGACCAACAGCAGAACCGATGGCGGCAAAGATAAAGACGCGACGGCTCGAGAAGCCTTCGCGCTTCGTGGGCGCCTTAGGGGTAGATGCTCCCATAGTTGTAAACCTCGAATGTGTGGGGACGCGGATGGTTGGTGCGAGAATAACCCGTCGGGGTGGTTGGGCTCTGCTCGCGTCCAGAAATAGTAAACGGCTCTCCAACACGGGGTGGGCGTGGGAGCCGTCAAACGTCTGAAGAGTGGATGTGCGCCTCAGGCATGCCTATAAGGATTACCTTAAAGGCATATAGCGGTCAAGGAGACCCCAGCATACGGAACTATGCGGGACAGGGCACTCGCTCACACCCACCCTGAAAAACGGCGTTGACTAGCCATAATGCATAAAAACCCCCGCTGAATCCAGTCAGATTCAGCGGGGGTTTGAAGTATGAGACGCATCAGCGCTTACGCCAGCGCACACGCTACGTGGTGAGGTATTTTAGCCCTCGCGGTGAACCACAGCGTGAGCGAAGGACTCCAGCGCAGCCTTCGCGGTGGACTCGGGCAACGGAGCAATCGCGGCGATTGCGCGGTCCGCCCAGTCGTAGGCGATCTGCCATGCTTCCTGGGTGACCGGGTGGGCGGCGAGCGCCTCCACAGCGGCTTCCAGTGCCTCGTCGGAGCTGAGGTCGGCATCCAGCAGTGCACGAACCTTTGATAGCAGATTCGTCGCCGGCGGCTACCGCGCGGTCCAGCAGGATGGTCGGCAGGGTGGGCACGCCCTCGCGCAGGTCGGTGCCGCGGGTCTTACCGCTGGTCTTGCCGTCGCTCACAATGTCAATCACGTCGTCAGCCAGCTGGAATGCCACGCCGACCAGCTCGCCGTACGCCTTGACCATGGAGATAACCTCTTCGGAAGCACCCGAAAGCAGGGAGCCGTACTCGCCGGCTGCGGCAATCAGGGAGCCGGTCTTACCCTCAATGACGGCAATGTAGTGGTCCAGCAGGTCCTGGCCCTCGCGGGGGCCGGTGGTCTCAAAGAGCTGACCGAGCACCAGACGTTCGAAGGTCTGGGACTGAATCTTCATGGGGCGGGTACCCAGCTCGGAGACCAGCAGGGATGCGCGGGAGAAGATCAGGTCGCCGGTGAGAATGGCGACGGAGTTACCCCAAATCATCTGGGCGCTGTCCACGCCGCGGCGCTTGGGGGCGTCGTCCATAACATCGTCGTGGTAGAGGGTTGCCAGGTGGGTCAGCTCAACGACCACGGCGGCTTCGATGACGTCATCGTTGATTTCGCCGTCTACGGCTGCGCAGAGCAGCGCCAGCAGGGGGCGCCACGCGCTTGCCGCCCGCGGAGAGCAGGTGACGGGATGCGACGTCCGCAAGGTGGTCGGTCTGTGCGATGGCTTCTGCCAGGCGCTCCTCAATACGCGAGGGAGGAAAGAATCTGCGGACCCAGCTTGGGGTCTGCGGCGATGAGTTCGAAGCCTGCGGGAAGCTTCAGGTCGAGGTCTCCCAGCAGGTCGGTTGCGGCAATGGGCTGCTCTGCGTTGCTCACGGTGTCTTCTATCTTCTTGGTGTTGGTGTCTTCGGTGGTGTGTGAACGCGGTATCTATGCGTTGTGTGCTTCAGGCTTGAAACCGCGGTGAATGGCGACGATGCCGCCGGTGAGGTTGCGGTACTGCACGGAGGTGAAGCCCGCCTCCTTGAACTTCTGCGCCAGTTCCTGCTGGTTGGGCCAGGTGATGATGGACTCGGCGAGGTATTCGTAGGATTCGGGGTTGGAGGAGATTGCGCGGGCAATCGGCGGGATCGCCTTCATGATGTAGTTCTTGTAGACCGCGCCGAAGGGGGCGAAGGTCGGGGTGGAGAACTCGAGGATGACGATGCGTCCGCCGGGCTTGAGCACGCGGTAGATTTCGCTCAGTGCCTTGGGGTAGTTGGCGACGTTGCGCAGACCGTAGGACATGGTCACTGCGTCGAAGGTTTCGTCGTCGAAGGGTAGGGCGGTGACGTCTGCCTGCACGAAGGTCATGTCGGGGCGACGGCGGCGGCTCACGTCGAGCATGCCTTCGGAGAGGTCTGCCGCGATGACATCCACGCCGGCGTCGGCGAAGGGTTCGGAGGAGACGCCGGTACCTGCGGCTACGTCCAGCACTTTCTGACCGGGGTGCGCGTCTACGGCTGCGACTGCCTGCTTGCGCCAGTAGATGTGCTGGCCGAGGGAGAGGATGCCGTTCATGAGGTCGTAGCGTTCGGCTACGGTATCGAACATGGCGGCAATGTCGCTGGTTTTCTTGTCTAGGGTTGCGCGGGTTGCGCGGGTGTTCTTCTCTGCGTTCACGCTCTCAATTGTGGCATGGAGGTTACTAGATTCGATAGTTGGGTAAACCGTAGTAGTGTCGCACGGTGCATTAAGGTGCGTTCTGGAGTGGTTTTCGAGTCGCTAATTCGGGGTTTTATTCAGTTTTTGGGAGTGTGAATTATCCATATTCAGCAAAAATTTATGAATATTTATGTATATGCTTGCATTTTTTAACATAGGCGCGCACAATAGACCATAGATTTCATAGAGCACACCCCACACAGGAGCATCCCAATGAACACCGCATCCCTCAAGAAGGCATCCCTCAAGCCCCTCGCACTGCTGGCAGTGCTACCCCTGGCACTGACCGGCTGCGTCTCCACCGCCAACGAGAACTCCGACGCCAACGGCGAGGTCAGCCTCGTCAAGTCCGGCACCCTCAGCGTCTGCACCAACACCCCCTACAAGCCCTTCGAATACGAAGAAAACGGCACCATCGTCGGCCTGGACGCAGACATCGCCAACGCTATCGCCTCCGACCTGGGCGTGAAGGCTCAGCTGACCTCCATCAGCTTCGAGGGTCTGGACTCCGGTACCGGTCTTGCCACCGGTCAGTGCGATATCGCCCTGGCGGGTATCGGCGTGACCGATGAACGTAAGAGCAAGATGGAATTCACCACCGTCTACTTCGACGACAACCTGGCAATCCTGGTCCCCAAGGGTTCCTCCATCACCTCCGCCGCAGACCTGAAGGGCGTGAGCGTTGGTGCGCAGCAGGCAACCAGCGGTGAAACCTACGCCAAGGAAAACGGTGCAGAGGTCATCCAGTACGAAGACACCTCCCTCATGTTCTCCGCTCTGAAGACCGGTCAGGTCAAGGCAGTCGCAGCGAACCTCTCCGTGGTGTCCGAGGCGCTGACCAACGACCCGGACTCCTTCAAGATTGCCTACCAGGATTCCGAGAACACCGAGCAGATTGCCGCAGCAGTTTCCTCCAACAACAAGGCACTGCTGACCAAGGCAAACGCCACCATCGCCAAGCTCAAGGAAAACGGCGAACTCGACAAGATTAAGGCAAAGTGGGTTGGTGCCACTTCCTCCACCTCCGCGAGCGCCTCTTCCTCCGCTTCCTAAGCATCTAGCCGGTTAGTCTCTCCCCCAATTCAGGAGTACCCTTATTACTTTTGGGTTGGGGGATTCTCCGGCCTTCACCCTTGTGAGCGTGTAGAACGCTCTTGACCGAACAGCACACGGATAAACAGCACACGGATAAGAAAACGCATGTCCTCTAAACTCTCACCCCGTCAGAAGCAGAAGCTCTTCCGCTACGCACAGTACGCCCTTCTGGCAGTTATCGCCCTGGCAGCCATTCTTCTGGCTGACTGGAAGACCCTCAGCCAGCAGGTATTCAACCTGGACGTTGCGGCTCAGCAGTTCCCTGACGTCATCACCGTGGCGTTGAAGAACACCCTGCTGTACACCACCTTGGGCTTCATCGTGGGCCTCTCCGGCGGTCTGCTGCTGGCGCTCATGCGTATTTCCTCTATCGCTCCCTACCGTTGGATTGCGACCCTGTACGTGGAGCTTTTCCGCGGCATCCCGGCGCTGCTGGTCTTCTTCGCGTTCGGTTACGGTATTCCCCTGGCGTTCAAGATCCGCTTCGTGGATAACCTGATTCCGGTGACCCTGTCCCTGGGTATGGTTTCGGCTGCTCACATTAGTGAGGTTCTGCGTGCGGGCCTGCAGGCGATCCCGAAGGGCCAGATGGAGGCGGCACGCTCCCTGGGCATGTCCCACACTCGTGCGATGATTTCGATCATTATTCCTCAGGCGTTCCGCGTGGTTCTGCCCCCGCTGACCAACGAGGTTATCCTGCTGACCAAGGACTCCTCCCTCGTGTACCTGCTGGGCGTGACGGTTTCTCAGTACGAGCTGGCGAAGTTCGGTCGTGAGTACTGACCGCCGCTAACGCGGTCCTGACTCCGCTGGTGGTTGCGGGTCTGTGCTACCTGATTATCACTGTTCCGCTGGGCCAGCTCTCCGCATACTTTGAGCGCCGCACCCAGCTTGCGGGCCGCAAGTAAGCGCAACGACAGATACGGATTACGGAAGATACTATGACTGCTTCAACTTCATCCATGGCCGCCTCCTCGGTGCGCATTTCTAACCTGCACAAGTCCTACGGCAAGGTTCAGGTTCTCAAGGGCATTGACATGCAGGTCGAGCCAGGCGAGGTCGTGTGCCTTATCGTGCCCTTCGGGTTCCGGGTAAGTCCACCCCTCGCGTTGCGTGAACCTGCTGGAGGAGCCGAACGACGGCACCATCATGGTGGGCGATACCGAGGTCACCGACCCGGACGTAGACATTAACCGTGTGCGTACCCACATGGGTATGGTGTTCCAGCAGTTCAACCTGTTCGGTCACCTAAACATTCTGGATAACTGCACGATTGCTCAGATTAAGGTTCTGGGCCGTTCCAAGGCGGAGGCGGAGGCGGTTGCCCTCGAGCAGCTCGCCAAGGTTGGTCTGGAGGCAAGGAAGACCGCTTCCCGGCTCAGCTGTCCGGTGGTCAGCGGCGAGCGGTGGCTGTGCGCGTGCGCTGTCCATGAACCCGGACCTGATGCTCTTCGATGAGTCGACCAGTGCGCTCGACCCGGAGATGGTCGGCGAGGTTCTGAGCATTATGCGCAACCTTGCTGACGAGGGCATGACCATGATTGTGGTGACTCACGAGATGGCGTTCGCCCGCGAGGTCGCCGATAAGGTCGTCTTCATGGCCGATGGTGTGGTCGTGGAGGAGGGTCCCGCCGATCAGGTGATTGGCAACCCCCAGCACGAACGTACTCAGGCTTTCTTGGCGCGCGTGCTCGATCCGACCCACGCCGTAGTAGACTAGTACTAGCTCTTGAAAAACATAGCGGGCGGTGCTGTACGAAACATTCTGTTTCGCGCAGCACCGCCCGCTTTTTAATGCTCTAGTTCGCCGCTATTTCGGTTCTAGAAGATACGGCGCGCCACCTTGTCAAAGAGACGGTCCGGTAGCACGGTATGCAGGAACACGGAGGGCTTAGCGCCGAATCCCACGAGGTAGCGGGTCTTGGGGCGGCGCGCCTCCAGGGCTCGCAGAATAACGTTAGAGATAACCTTGGGCTCTGAGAGGTTGGAGGACGGCGAGTAGAGCTTACGCATATTTGCCGCAACGCGCTGCGCCTGAGCCGCGTAGACACCGTTTCGGGAGGATTCCTCGAGGTGGTCTGCCGCGATGAGCCCCCAGGGGGTTTTGATGCCGCCGGGCTCGATAATGACCACGTCAATACCGAACTCTTCAACCTCCATGCGCAGCGCATCGCTGAACGCCTCGAGGGCGTACTTGGTGGCGTGGTACCAGGCACCCAGGGGCGAGGTAATACGCCCCGCCATCGAGGAGATGTTCAGGATGCGCCCGCTGCCCCGTGCGCGCATATGCGGCAGCACCAGCTGGGTGAGGCGCGCGAGGCCGAAGAGGTTCACCTCGAACTGGCGGCGTGCCTCGTCGATGGGGACGTCTTCAATGGCGCCGTAGGATCCGTAGCCTGCATTGTTGATGAGCACGTCAATGCGGCCTTCTGCATCAATAATCTGCTGTACGGCGGCTTCCATGGACGCCTCATCGGTAACGTCCAGACTGAGCGCTTTCACGCCCTCGGAGGCAAGCTCTTCAATCTTCTCAACGCGGCGGGCGGCACCGTAGACGGTGTAGCCGTAGCGCACCAGTAGCGGTGCCAAGTCGTAGCCGATACCGGAGCTGGCGCCGGTGAGAAGAACGACGGGGCGTTGCAGGGACTTGGGCATTGCGTATCCTTTCGGGTTGCTCCCTGTGATGATAGCGGGAGTGTACTTCTCAGGGTACGCCCGCGCGGGGTGTATGAGCGTGCAGAAAGCTCAGGGCGTAGCGTGAGGGTATTCTCACCAGCATATGTGGGGCAGGAAGGCATACAAAAAGCTCGCCGCGGCATCCTGTGCAGATGCGGCGGCGAGCTTTTGGGTCAGTTTTTAGACCTCTTCGACGTCAATGTTGACCTTGGGTTCGGGGTGTGATTCGCCGGTCAGCATGGTCACCAGCAGGGTGGAGTCCTTCACGGCGCGCAGGGAGTGCAGCAGCCTAGCGGTCACGTGAATCGGCTTGCCGGGCACCAGGGTAATATCGCGGTCCTTCACGTGGAAAATCACCTCGCCCTTGAGCACCTGCACGAAGACGGGGTGCACGCTGTGGTGCTCGTGCCAGGACTGGCCTGCAGCCAGTTCCATGAGGGTCAGGTTGCCGCCGTCGGCATCAACAATCTTGCGAGCCTGGGGCTTATCTTCAAAGGGGGTCAGCGCTTCGGTGAGCTGGGGGAATACGAGGACGCGGCCTTCATGGGTACCTGCCATGGTACACACCTTTCTTTAGGGGTGAGTGAAAGGGGCGCACCCCTCCCTATTATTGGTATTTAAAATACTAAATTATTTATATTGTATTCTCCCCGCAACAGGACAATACCTCAACTCACACCGAGCTAAAACACCCGAGCAGGAGGGAACAACATCTACTGATAACTCCACACCTTCGAATAGGGGAGCGATTACTATTACGCGGACGCAACAGGTTCACCATCAACGCCGTCGTACCAAAGCTCACCGCAATAATCATGCAGGTCGCCGCGGTAAACGCACCACCGGGAATCGGCGCAAAAATCGCAATCAGATACAGGATGACCGCGCAGAACGACAGGAACAGCGTCGCAATCGTCATCAACGGCACCAGCACCAAACCACCACGCGCCGGCACCGCAAAATCTGCCGGACGCACATAACGCAACACACCCATACCCACAACCGTCCAGATGGCGGTGACCAGAATAGCGGTCACCACATCCGCCGGGCGGTGCCAACCGATAATAATCGTGAGGCGCCCGTCAGGCAGGGTCGCCAACGCCGCGCAGAGAGCCACCGTGGGCCGCAAGAAACGAGGCGCCGCCAAAAGAGCGCCGCGCCAGCCGCCGCCGCGAAGGTCGATGGCCACTGGGCGCCGAGTTGCTCAGCGCCTCCTGAACACCCAGGTCGGGCTTCACGATCAGATAGTGCTTAAGCAGATACGTACTCGTCACCGCCGCAGCCCCAACTAGCACGCCAATCAGCGAGGGCAGGAACCGGTGCTTCCAAATCAGCACCGCAACCAGACCCAGCACCGCAATCACGCCAACAATCGTGGGCAAGAATCCAGCGCAGTCAGGGTCGGACCGCGGTAACTCTTGAACTGATGCGCATACTCGGTGTACGCCTGCTCATCAACCTGCTGGCCGGTCGCCGTGCAGTGAAGAACACGAACGCGCCGTAGAGAGACAGACCCAAGAACAGCAACGCCATCACGTGACGCATCAAAATACCGGTACTCGGAAGATGGTGCCCCTGCTCTTCGCCGGGACGATTCACCGGGCGGCCCGAAGCATCCACGGGAACCTGACCGGTCTGAACATACGCACCGTTCGGGTAGGCTGCGGCAGGATACGCCTCCGGAGGGTACGCCACCGGTTGCTGAGGTACCTGCTGAGGCGCCTGCGGCGGCACACGCTGGGGAAGCGCCTGCTGGGCACTTATCTGTTCAGCACCCATCTGAGGAGCACCCATGTGTCCCGCGCCCATATTGGCGTTCAGCGGGTAACCGCTTACCGGAGGCCTCGGCGGGTCAAGGCGACGCGTAGCCTGCAGAGGCTCATCCGCGCTGTAGTTCCCCTGGGAGGCGCGTTCCTGTGCGGAGGGAATCGTCTCGGGTATCTGAATGGGGGCGCGGTAGGCGCGCGGCAGAGGGCGGGTCGCGCCAATAACTTCCGTAGAGTCTTCAGAATCAGCGGGCGCAACAGTCTCGTGGGCGTTGAGCACCTGGGTAGCGTCCTGATAATCGAGAGCACCTGCGTCTCATCAGAGGAAAACACCGTAGTGGGCGCGTTATCGGCGACGGGCTGCACGCACGTCATCGGGTGAAGCACACTGGTAGCGTCGAGGTTTTCGAGCTCTCCCAACCGGAGTTTCCCGAACCTGATGTATTCGTTGCCGGTGTCTTTCTTCATAACCCTTCGTACCTTCTCGCCTCTCGTGTCTAGTTAGCTATACCCTGAGCCCGCCGATGCCAGCCCCTCAAAACAGTAGCCCCCCAAGTCGCCGTTTTATGCGAAGCACCGTCCGAGTTCTCGGGCGAATAACTACCTACTATCCCAGGTTAAGCTATGAAAAACTAAAGTTTTTTCGACCACAACCTGAGAGTTTCCAGAGAATGCGTGACAGGGTGCGAGCGCACCCACCCGCCCCCGGAATGTTATGGTGAGCTCATAGCGCATCACAGAAGGGCAGATACCTTTGAACACCAGTATGAGCGTGCCGCCTCGGCTACGGTTTTTCACCTCACGAACACTCCCCTGCCGCCACTACAGGAGGTTCCTGGAGAACCCTGTTCACGGTCGAAATTCCGATGACGGTCACCTTCCGTGGGGTCAATAGCCGCCAGAGCGCGCTGATTTGCGGCCTGCACGGCTGGGGCGAGTTCGCGCCCTTCCTCGAGTACGGTCCGCAGGAGTCTGCGGCGTGGCTTGCCTGCGCGCTGGAGGCGGCGTGGCTGCCCACCCCGGAGCCGGTGCGTACGCGCATCCCGCTGAACGCCACTCTGCCCGCAGTACCTGCGGAGCGTGTGCCGGAGGTGCTCGCCAAGTACGCCGGTGATATTCAGGAACTCAAAATCAAGGTGGCTGAGAAGGGCCAGAGCCTCGCCGACGATATTGCCCGTGTAGCGGCGGCACGAGAAGCACTCCCGAATGCACGCCTGAAGGTGGACGCAAACATGGGCTACACTTTCGCCGGTGCCCTTGATGCGCTGCGCAAGCTCTGCGAGTACGGCATTATCTACGCCGAGCAGCCCGTGGCATCCATTGAAGATATGGCGGCGCTCCGCTTTGCTATCGCCAAGGAGGGTCTGCCCGCCCGCATTGCCGCGGACGAGTCGATTCGTAAGGCGGAGGATCCGTTGAAGGTGGCTCGCGCAACGCCGCAGATCTGATGGTTATTAAGGCAGCACCCCTGGGAGGTGTACGCCGTGCGCTCGCACTGGTGGAGCAGGCGCAGCTTCCGGCGGTGGTGTCTTCTGCGCTGGAGTCTTCGGTGGGCATTGCCACCGGTGCCTCGCTGGCGGCTTCCCTGACGACTTTGAAATACGGGTGCGGTCTGGGCACGGTCTCCCTCATGGCTGAGGACGTTACCGACGAGCCGCTCATCGCCCGCGACGGGTTCATGGATCTGCGCACCATCACCCCCAGCCCGCAGCGCCTGGAGCGTCTCGCCACCGACAAGCAGACCCGCCAGTGGTGGGTGGAGCGAGTCACTGCCTGCTACCGGGTACTGGAACGCGCCTGCGGACTGTGAAGACTGTAGTTATCAAGGTTGCACCCGTGAAGGGTAACCATAACTGAATGAAAAACCTTACGGCATTAGAATGGTACGGTGACTGAAAACCGCTCAACCCCCGCCATGCTCACCGCAGTATCCGTGCTCGATTCGCTGATTCGTGCCGGTATGCGGCATGTTGTCGTCTCCGGGATCCCGTGGTACCTCTTGCGTACGCTATTGCCGCAGCCGCTGAGCCGGCGCCCTCATTGCGCACGTGCGCGTGGACGAGCGAAAGCGCGCCTTTACCGCCCTGGGTATTGCCAGGCATCCGGTCAGCCCGTGGGTCTGGTGTGCACCTCCGGTACGGCACTGGGCGAGTACGTGCCCGCCGTCATGGAGGCGTATCACGCCGGTGTGCCCCTGGCGGTGCTGAGCGCCGACCGCCCGGAGCGTCTGCGCGGTAGCGGCGTGAATCAGACGACCCGTCAGGCGAGTTTCTTCCATCCTTTTGTGCGTGCTGAAGCCGATCTGACCTCCTACCCCGAACAGGTGGAGGGTGAACAGACTCAGGCTTTTGCCGCCTGCTTGAATGCGCTGACCGGTCGTAGCGCCGAGCACTGGCGCAAGCAGTCGACGGAGCCGATTGGCCCGGTGCACCTGAACATTTGTTTCGATACGCCGCTGACCCCCTCTGGCCGTTTTGCGCAGATGCTGCCGCAGTGGGCGCAGAGCCTGCTGGAGGATTACGACCCGCAGGCTGAGGGCCGTGCCCGCGCCGCCCGCGCTGAAGGTTCCGGGCTCTCCAGCGCCGAGCAGCGTTGGCTTCTGGATTCTTTGGAGGCGCAGGCGGACCTGGCGGAGTTCACTCCGGCGCACCGCACCGTGGTGGTTGCCGCTGACGGTGCCGGCGAGTTTGCGGCTGAGTTCGCGCGCGTGCTGAACCTGCCGCTGTTTGCGGAGCCTTCCTCCGAGGCGCGCCACGGCGCAACCTCCATTCCTCACTACCCGCAGCTGCTCGCTGATGGTTCGTTCGCCCCCGCCGCGCAGATTGAGCGTGTGGTGCTCTTCGGCCACCCGACGCTTTCGCGCCCGATTACCGCATTACTGGAACGCGAAGATATTCAGTGCGCGTTCTACGCCCCGCGCCGCGCCAGCTGGTACGAGCCGGGCGCTCGCTCCTTCGTGGAGCTGTCTACCCCGCGAGCTCGCCGAGTTTGCGTGCGCATCCGCTACTGCCAGCGATGAGCTGGTGGATGAGCTGAGCTGGCTGGATCAGTGGGTTGAGCCCGCCCGCGAGCTGCAGGATGAGTGCCTGCGAGCCATTGCCGCCTACGAGCACTGCTGATTCTGCAGAGCTCTGTGGAGCTACACCGATTACCGCAACCGCACCGCTGGCCGCTCCTACGCCCGCCGCGTCTGGCAGGATGCGGTGGCTCAGCGTCGCCTCATGGTGCTGGGTTCGTCAAACCTGGTGCGTGATTTGGATGCGGCGGCCCCGCCCTGGGCGAGCCCGCCCCGCGCGTGTTTGCTAATCGCGGCCTGGCGGGTATTGACGGCACGATTGCGACCGCTATTGGCGTGTCCTGTCTGGGCTACTACCCCGCCGGTGTGATGAGAACTCCCGCCCGGTCGTTGGTGGTGCCGCTCTGCCGGTGACCCTGCTGTGCGGTGATCTGACCTTCCAGCACGATGTGTCGTCGCTGAACCTGCCGAGCACGGAGCTTCTGCCCGAACTGCGTGTTGAGGTCTTTTCGACGATGCCGGCGGCGGTATTTTCACGACCCTTGAACACGGTGATATGGCTCGTCAGGCGCAGTTCACCGCCGCGGTGGATCGCTTTCTTCACGGTGGCTGCCGCCCCGAATACTGATTTGGCGCGCATGGCTGCCGGTTTTGGCACCGAATCGGGCGTTGAGGTGCGCATTCACACACCCTAAAGCCGTTTCTAGGTCTGCAGGGCTAAGCCCCGTGCGCGGAGTTGACCGATATACTGAAAACTACCTGTGCCGTAGCCTTCCGTGGCTGAAAGCTAGCCGGTCGTAGCGGTTTCACTCGCCGCTGCCTTCGCGTTTTCCTGCGCGCCTGCTGACGCAAGGCACCCTATCTATCATTGATCGACATTCACGCTCTCACCGCTAACGCATACCGCGCTCGACCAGGGGTTTTACCCCGGTGAGTCCGGTGCATGCGGCGGGCGTTGCACCCAAGGATTCTCATGAGCTCACTCGATATTATTGTTGCTGTCCCCTCCGGAGCCGGTTGGGTTCCCGTACACGCCATGGCGGAGCTTCTCGCCCGCTACACCGGCGGCACCGTACACACCGTGGATGTGGGCGCATCCCTCAGCAAGGAAACGAAGCTTCTGGCGCGTCTGCCCCGCCTCAAGGGCGGCTCCAAGCGTTGCCTGGTGATTGCTTCTGATCCCGGTCAGCTTTACGCCATTTCGCAGCGTTCCTTCGCGTTCCGCCGCTACGGCGCGATCTACGGCTGGGTGATTGATAGCTTCTGGGATGACCGTATTCCTGCGGTGGCTAAGTCCTCCACCTACGACCGTATTTTCGTTGCGGATGTTGACGACGTTCAGCCCTGGACTGCCGCGGGCGTGAAGAACCCCGGCGTTCTGCCCTGGGGTGCGGATGTTTGGAGCAAGTTCAGCGACCGTCTGGCTACTCTGGGCTCAAAGAGCACCGACCTGCTGCGCGTGGGCCGTCAGCCCGCCGCCTACGAAGATGACGAGGCGACCGCCGCCCTCGCCGCTGAGCTGGGTCTGAGCTTTGAGGGCCGCCCGCCCTTCGGTGCAAATGACCGCGAGTCGGCTCAGCATCTGCAGGATTCGCTGAACCGCGCGAAGTTCCTGCTGGCGTTCTCCACTTCGGTCAGCCCGGCGCCGTACACTCACCCGACCAAGGAGTACATCACCGGTCGTTGGACCGATGCCCTGGCTTCGGGCGTGACCGTGGTCGGCAAGGTTCCGAACACCACCACCGTACGTGAAATCCTTTGGGATGGCGCGACCATCGACATTGATCATGCGGATGCACGCGCGGGCCTCGCGCAGGTTGCCGATGCGGTCTCCCGCTGGACCCCCGCGCAGGGTGAGCAGCAGATTCGTCAGGCGTTGCAGCACCTGGATTGGCGTCACCGTTTCGTGCAGCTGTGCGAGGCAATGGGTGAAGTCCCTGCCTCTTTGACAGCTGATTGCGAGGCAATGCGCGCCCAGTACGTTCAGCGCTAAATACGTGCCCTAAGGTTATGGGCATATAAAAGATGAGGGCTGGTTTCTAATCCTAGAAACCAGCCCTCACCTGCAATTATGCCTCATAAGGCATATTGAATATGGGGTTTAGTACGATGCCTGACCCAGCGTAATCGGACCCGTGAAACCACTGGTATCCGGATGCTCCGCATCGAGGTACGCCGCCACCGGCGCGTTCTCCAGCTGAGCCAGTCGATCCAGCAGGAAGCGGGTCGCGCCCGGTGCGTACGGCAGCTTATACATTGCCGCGGTCGTCGCCTCGTCATCACGGTCCAGAGTGGAGGAACGAATCGACTCAATAGCGGTCACCATGGTGTTGCGTTCACGCTCCACGAAGGTGCGGTCTACCGGCTCACCGTTACCGGGCACATACACGCGGTAACGGTCAAATTCGAGCACGGCACCGAGAGTGTCAATCCAACGGTCGGGGAAGGAATCCTCGAAATAGGGATCGGTACCCTCTTCAATCAGACCACCCATGAAGAGCACGTCTTCAATACCGACCAGAATGTCACCATCAGTGTGGCCGGGACCCATGTACATGAGGGTTGCGCTACGCTCACCCAGATCAATGGGGGTGAAGGTAATGCCGTCACCGCTATTGGCGACCAGGCGGTTGGGAACAATAATGTTGGTGGCTGCACCCTGATGGTGCGCCATTTCCGGTTCGAGTGTCTCGACGTAGGGACGCTGCGCCTCACCGTATTTACGAATTGCGCGCGCGGCGCGAGGATGCGCCCAGAATTCTTCGGCACCCATTGCCGCGAAAACATCGTTACCGAAGAAACGCTCATAGTGTCCATGAGTGTTTACGACGGTGATAGGAAGGCGCGTGAGACGGCGAACCTCATCATAGATTTCGGTTGCCTGACGGGGACCTGCGCCGGTATCCACGACAAGTGCCCGTTCCAGTCCGAGGACCAGTCCGGTGTTCAGTCGGTAGTTGTCGGTCGCAATGCGGTACACGCCGTCTGCGAGTTCAATAGTACGAGCCATAGATACAACCCTACTGTAATTTTTGGTACTTGCGGGGCTAATCGGGCTTCTGGAGAACATATTTTTGCACTATTGCACATCACTAAGGGCATAAAAGTGCATCATTCCGCATAATTACGCCTCTACGAGCAGGTGGCACGTGATGCTTGACAACCTCTGCAGATTGATTAGCCGAGTAGCGTATTCCCCTAGCTACCCCGTCTCCGACGAGGCTCTGGGAACGAACCAAAAATTCGCGCCCTATAGGATAGGAGTATGACTTCTTCCCTCACCTCGTCTTCCACCCCTTCAAACCTGCCTTTCCCCAGCGGTACCGGACGCTACGCTCCCTCCCCCTCGGGGGATTTGCATCTGGGTAATTTGCGTACCGCCATTTTGGCGTGGGCGATGGCGCGCCGCGGTGGCAAGCCCTTCTATCTGCGCGTGGAGGATCTAGATCGCGTGCGCCCGGGCGCTGCAGAGCGTCAGATTGCTGATTTGGCGGCGCTGGGTCTGGATTGGGATGCGAGCCCTGGCGCCCCGACAGAGCATATTGAGGGTCGCGAAAGCACCGAGGGCAAGGAAGCGGGCGTACTGTATCAGAGCACGCGCCTTACCGCCTATGAGCAGGCGGTTGCGCAGCTGCGCGAGGCAAACCTCGTCTATGAGTGCTTCTGTACCCGCCGCGAAATTCAGGAGGCTTCGAGTGCCCCACACGGTGCCCCGGGCGCATACCCGGGGACCTGCCGCGAGCTGAGCAAGGCGCAGCGGGAGGAGCGCCGTGCTCAGCGTCCGCCGGCTCTGCGTCTGCGCGCCGAGTGCACGAGCTACACGGTGCAGGATGATTTTTACGGCACCTACACCGGCCTGGTGGATGATTTTGTGCTGGTGCGCAATGACGGCACCTACGCCTATAACCTAACCTCCGTAGTGGATGATGCATTTGTGGGCGTTGAGCAGATTGTGCGCGGTGATGATCTGCTCCCTTCGGCGCCTCGCCAGTCGTATTTGGCGCAGCTTTTGGGTTTGACGCAGCCGCGTTACGCGCATGTGCCGCTGGCGCTGAATGAGGAGGGTAAGCGCCTGGCGAAGCGTGACGGGGCGGTAACCCTGCCGCAGCTGCGTAAGGCGGGTGTCGAGATTCCAACGATTTTGGGTTGGATTGCCGCGTCTATTCCGGTGTATAACGCTGATGGCTCCGCCCATTCCGCGGATGTTCCGGTGCCCAATGCGGCGGCGATTTTGGAGCGTTTTGATCCGGCTCGTATGGCTTCTGAGCCGTGGGTCGTGAGGGATCTCTAAGCCTCTGTGACATTGTCGTGTAACAGTTCAACACTCCGAACGGCTTTTAAATTTTTCGTTTAATTCGTTTTAGATGCATATGCCATTGAGCGTTTGCGTTGCTTTTCAACTACATATCTTTCACTCAAGTGCCCGAAACCCTGAAATTCAGGGATTTTTCGGGCACTTTTTCGCACACGCTCCCACATGACCCCACGTGTACGACCATGGATTTTACACAGCAAATACATATTTATTCCACAGCTTCTCATTCCCTAGACGTCAAATAGACTTTATTTTCAGTCCTTCAAAGCCTAGACTGTATCCTATGCCACTCATAAAGTTATGGGGTAGCGCATAAATACACACAGGCGCACACTACCACCAGGAGAGAAGGAACATTATGGCCGCGAGTACATACCAGGTCATCGCGCTGGCGATTTATTTTGTTGCCATGATCGCAATCGGCCTATGGGCAAATAGCAAAAACAACAGTCTCGACGACTATGTGCTGGGCGGGCGACAGCTCTCCCCCACCGTCGCCGCTCTCTCAGCAGGCGCCTCCGATATGTCCGGTTGGCTCCTCATGGGTCTGCCCGGCGCCGTCTACCTCAGCGGCCTCTCCCAGGCATGGCTCGCCGTCGGTCTGACCATCGGCGCATGGTGCAACTGGACGTTCGTGGCACCGCGACTGCGTAGCTACACCGAAGTAGCAGGCGACGCCGTGACCGTCCCCAGTCTTCCTGAGCAACCGCCTCCATGACACCAAGCGCGTGCTGCGCATCGTCTCCGGCGTCGTGATTCTGGTATTCTTCACCTTCTACGTCTCCTCCGGTATGGTGTCCGGCGGTCTGTTCTTCAAGTCCTCCTTCGGTCAGGAATACCACACCGGTATGCTCCTGTTGGCAGGCATTACCGTGTTCTACACCTTCTTCGGCGGCTTCATGGGCGCGTCCTACACCGACATGGTTCAGGGTCTGCTCATGCTCGCAGCACTGATTGCCGTTCCGGTTGTCACCATCATTGACCTCGGCGGCGTGGGCCCCGTGGTTGAGTCCATCAGCCAGGTACGCCCCGACGCACTGAGCATCTTCGCGGGTACCACCTTCGCCGGTATTGTTTCATCCCTCGCATGGGGTCTGGGCTACTTCGGTCAGCCGCACATTATTGTGCGATTCATGGCAATGCGCACCCCCGCTGACGCCAAGTCCGGCCGCCGCATCGGCATCAGCTGGATGGTCCTGACCGTGTTCGGCGCACTGAGCGGCGCGTTCATGGGTATCGCATACTTTGCACGCCACCCCGAGGCGTCCCTCACCAACCCGGAAACCGCTGAGTCGGTCTTCCTGGACCTCGCCCAGATTCTGTTCCACCCCCTCATTGCGGGCCTAATTCTGGCTGCGGTTCTGGCGGCAATTATGTCCACCCTCTCCTCGCAGCTGATTGTGTGCTCCTCCGCTCTGGTGGAGGACCTCTACGGCATCTTCTCCTCGAAGAAGCTCAGCGCCGGCAAGTCCCTGTGGCTCGGCCGTGCAGGCGTGGCAATCGTGGCGCTGGTCGCCGGTGCCCTGGCATGGAACCCCAACAGCTCCATTCTGCAGCTGGTCGCATTCGCTTGGGCTGGCTTCGGTTCGGCATTCGGCCCGACCGTTCTGCTCTCCCTCTACTGGCGTAAGCTGACCACCCAGGGTGCACTTGCCTCCATGATTACCGGTGCCGTTGTGGCATTCGCATGGGGCCAGAGCCCCGATGAAGTCCGTGCTCTACGAAATGGTTCCCGGCTTCGCGTCGGCTCTGCTTGTCGCCATCGTGGTTTCGCTCATGACCTACAAGAAGAACGACGCCATTGACGAAGAGTTCGACCGCGCGGTAGAGCTCGCAAAGGTCAAGTAAAAGTCCCCCCCCTCAGGCTAACCAAGACGCGGTCGAGCTTCGTCTTAACCTTCTAAGGCTCGGGCCGACACGCAGTCCGGGCCCTTCCTCATGCTCTGCAACCTGATTCGCTATGCCGGGCAGCAGGTTCACAGCCTCAGACAGCGCCCGGGCAACGTAGAATAGGGTCTATGACTGCACAACTTCCCGAAAAGGTCTCGGACATCTTCAACCCCGCCGACTGGCGCGTCGTCGAAGGCTTCGAGGACTTCACCGACATCACCTACCACCGCCAGGTTCAGCGCGACGAAAACGGCGAGATTCTGCGCGATCTGCCCACCGTGCGCATCGCCTTCGACCGCCCCGAGGTCCGCAACGCATTCCGCCCGCACACCGTGGACGAACTCTACCGCGCCCTCGACCACGCCCGCATGACCTCCAACGTGGGTACCGTACTGCTCACCGGCAACGGCCCCTCCGCCAAGGACGGCGGCTGGGCATTCTGCTCCGGCGGCGACCAGCGCATCCGCGGCCGCGACGGCTACCACTACGCCAGCGGCGACACCGCAGAAAGCATCGACCCGGCACGCGCAGGCCGACTGCACATCCTGGAGGTGCAGCGCCTCATCCGCACCATGCCCAAGGTCGTTATCGCACTCGTCTCCGGCTGGGCAGCAGGCGGCGGCCACTCCCTGCACGTGGTAGCCGACCTGACCATCGCCTCCGAAGAGTACGGCAAGTTCAAGCAGACCGACGCGACCGTCGGCTCCTTCGACGCGGGCTACGGTTCGGCGTTGCTCGCACGCCAGGTGGGTCAGAAGTTCGCCCGCGAAATCTTCTTCCTCGCCAAAGAATACGACGCACAGCGCATGTACGAAATGGGCGCAGTCAACGACGTAGTTCCCCACGCAGAGCTCGAGAACAAGGGCCTGGAATACGCGGCGCACATTGCTCGCCAGTCCCCGCAGGCAATCCGCATGCTCAAGTACGCCTTCAACCTGCCTGATGACGGCATGCTCGGCCAGCAGGTCTTCGCTGGTGAGGCAACCCGCATGGCGTACATGACCGACGAGGCTGTGGAGGGCCGCGACGCGTTCTTGCAGAAGCGTGACCCGGACTGGTCCAACTACCCCTACTACTTCTAAGAGACAGCCCCTTCTGCAGAAGTAGTTTCAGATGCATAGGCTCGGAGCCGGATTCAACCCTGAGAACCTCAGCTAAGAATCCGGCTCCGGCGCATTTGATGCCGCACCGGCATATGACACCGGCGCATGACAGCACGCAGCCGCTACAAAGCAGCCGCTAAGGATTTAGCCATGATGAACACCCCCGTACCCGGGCTCATGCCCTCCCCGCCCCGCAGGAGGCTGCCCTGCACCCGCAGGCGGTACAGGTGCGTGCCGATCAGCCCGCCGACCCTCACGCCATGCTGGGTGCCTTTGAGCAGCTGCTGGGTGAGTTCACGGCGGGTGCTGGTGCGGAGAGTGCAGAGGCGGAAAGCACGGGCTCTAAGGGTGTAGAGGTTACGGAACCTATTGCCCTGGTGGTGGGCACCTCCGGATCCACCGGAATCCCCAAACGCACCGCGCTGACCGCGCGAGCTCTTGCCGCCAGTGCGGCAGCCACCGAGAACTTCTTCGGTTCAAACTCCGATGCCGCCTCGCAGTGGCTCCTGGCTCTTCCCGCGCACTATATTGCCGGTGCTCAGGTGCTCGCCCGTTCCATACTCGCCGGTACCGCTCCGGTGATTGCCCGCTCCGTCATTGAGCCGGTCCACTTTAGCCCCGAGGTTTTCCTGCAGGCGGTTGAGCAGATGAGCTCGGCACGTCGGTTTATCTCCCTGGTACCCACCCAGCTGCATAAGCTGCTCGAAAGCGCGGACGCCAACCCGCACCTTGGCGCTGAAATTCACGAGGCGCTCGGCTCCTTCACCGGCATCCTGCTTGAGGCGCCCCCGCCAGCGCCGATCTGCTCGCCGCCGCCACCGCCCTGGGGCTGAACACTGTGACCACCTACGGTAGCGCCGAAACCGCCGGCGGATGCGTCTACTCCGGCTCCGTACTGCCCGGCGTGCGGGTTGAGCTCGTCCCCGAAGAAGGTATGCCCGCCGTGCCGGATACCGGTGGAAAGCCCGCGCAGGTGGGCCGTATTTGGATCAGCGGCGCGCACCTCGCCAGCGGCTACATTGGCGACGCCGCCCGCACCGCCGAGCATTTCTTCACCGCCGCCGACGGCACCCGCTGGTACCGTACCGACGACTACGGCTTGCTCAGCCCCGCAAACGGCCCCGACAGTGCTACGCACGGTAGTGAGCCGCGCCTGCAGGTGCTCGGCCGTAGCGACGACGTACTCATCAGCGGAGGCGTAAAAATCTCCGCCCGCGCCGTGGCGACCGTACTCGAAGAGCACCCCGCCGTACGCGAAGCCTGCGTAGTCGGCCTACCCGATGCCCGCTGGGGCACAGCCATTGCCGCCGCGGTCACGCTCGTACCTTCTGCCGGTGCCGCGGCTACATCTACCGAGAATCGCCCCGCCCTCAACGAAGAACTCAGCGCCCTGCTGCGTGCCCGCTGCGCCGAAAAGCTCGGCGCCCCCGCTGCCCCCAAGCAGCTGAGCATCCTGCCGGATTTCCCGCTCACCAGCACCGGCAAGCCGGACCGCGCAGAAATATACAGTATCCTGGACAGAGACTACCGTCAGGGCTAAAGCAGGCTCATCCGCGGGTTTTCACCCCGCGCACGCAGCCGCACGCCCTGACCGTCACCGTCACAACCCGTCTCATCACAAAACCCACGCATCATACGCACTTAGACCCGGAAGGAACCCCCGTGGCAACTGCCGCCCAATGGATCGAAGGCGCTCGCCTGCGCACCCTGCCGCTCGCCGTCGCCCCCATTATTGCCGGCTCAGCTGCCGCCTACGAGGTCAACGAGTTCAAGCCGCTCTACGCGTTCTTGGCGTTCCTCGTCGCGTTCTTCCTGCAGGTCGGCGTGAACTATGCCAACGACTACTCCGACGGCATCAAAGGCACCGACGAAGACCGTGTGGGTCCGCTGCGCCTCGTCGGTTCCGGCGTGGCAAGCCCCCGCTCCGTCAAGTACGCCGCCTTCGCCTGCTTCGGTCTAGCGATGCTTGCCGGTCTTGCCCTGGTGGCTCTGGCGAACCAGTGGTGGTTCCTGGCGATTGGCGCCTCCAGCGTCTTCGCGGCGTGGGGCTACACCGGCGGCAAGCACCCCTACGGCTACATGGGCCTGGGCGATGTGTTCGTCTTCGTCTACTTCGGTCTGGTCGCGACCCTGGGCACCCTCTACACGCAGGCGCACACCCTGACCCTGCTCGGCTGGGTTGGTGCTATCGGCATTGGTCTGATTTCCTGTGCGCTGCTCATGGCGAATAACGTACGTGACATTCCCACCGATATTGAGGCGGGCAAGCTGACCATGGCGGTCCGCCTGGGCGAACGCTGGTCGCGCATCACCTACATCGTGGAGATGGCGCTGGCACTGGGCCTGGGCGTGCTCCTGCTCGACGAGAACCCCTGGTTCCTGCTGATCTTCCTGCTGGTCGGCCCGACCATCCACTCCTGCGTGACCGTGTGGACGCGCGGCGGCCGCGACCTGATTCCCGTGCTCAAGCAGGCGGGTATTGTGGCGCTCGTATACTCCGTGATCCTTGCCCTCGCCGTGTGGCTGGGCTCGCTGGATATTATTAGCCACGAGGTTCAGGTGTTCACCGGCTACTAAGCCGACGTACGAATCTGCGCCGGATTACCGCGCCATTACGCCGCTAGCGGGCACCCGGTTCACAGTTCCGCAATAACGCGGCGGTATGTCATAGTAGTGCTTATGATTCGAGCCATGCTGATTATTGGCGGCGCCGCCCTCATCGTGGGGCTAACCCTCTACACCCTCTTGGACGCCGTCCGCACCCCCGCACACGAGGCGCGAACCCTGCCCAAGTGGCTGTGGGTTCTCGTCACCCTGCTCTTCCCCGTGGTGGGCCCGCTCATGTGGCTTATCCTGGGCCGCCCCAAGGCACAGCCCGCAGCAGGTGCTCCTCGACCCGGCTTCGGTCAGCGACGCAGCACCCCGGCGCCCTCGGTATCTTCCCCCGACGATGATGAAGAGTACCTGCGCTGGCTCAAAGCAAAGGCAGAACGCGAACGCCGCAGCCGCGAGGCAGAATCCCAGACCAAGCAGGACCCCGAGGACAACACTCCTGGTCAAAGCAGCGGGCAGAACTAGTCAGGACAGCTAGGTTTGCAGCTCCTGCGCCCCTCAAGGTTTACAGCAAGAGGCTGTGAGCGCATCCGTAACGGACGGGCTCACAGCCTCTTACTATGCTCAAAAACAGCTTCAGGAACTAGCTACCGGATGTTTTAGCTACCGGGTTTGTTAGCTACCGGGCAGCTGAATCACGCCACCGTACAGCGGCGCAGCAGGCTCCGAATACCCCACAAAATGCGGCATCTCATGCTCAAAATCAGTGGTGCTAAACGCCAGAGTCGTAATCGACGCCAGGTTGCACTCACGGGCACGCGGGTCATGCTGCAGCATACGGCCCTCAACGCCCAGGCGAGTAATCCAAATCGGCAGCTGGTGCGACACAATAATCGCCTCCGCACCCTCGCCGCCGCGCTCGTAGGCGGTACGCGCCGCATCCTGAACAGCTGCAGCCATACGGCGAATCTGATCCAGGTACGACTCACCCCAGGAGGGGCGCGCCGGGTTGTACAGCTTCGTCCAGTGACGCGGATTCTGCAGCAGCTCCTGTGCGTTCACGTGCAGACCCTCAAAGTAGTTATCCGCCTCAATGACGCGCTCATCCGGCTGCGCAGTCAGGCCCAGCAACTCCTCAACCGGAGCGGCAGACTCACGGGTACGCTGCAACGGCGAGCAGACCAGATGCACGAAACGGGCGCCGCGCTCAGCACGAGCCGCGAACTCCTCAGCGCTCAGACGCACCATCTGCTGGCCCTTATCGGACAGACGGTAACCGGGCAGACGGCCGTACACGATACGCTCGGGGTTGTGCACCTCGCCGTGACGCATGAGGTGAACTTTAATGGTGGAAGTTTCAGTCATAATCCCAGTCTCTCAGATAGCGCGCCGCACCCCAAACAGGTGACCCGCACATACCCTCTACAAATACAAAACCTGGCGTACAAAACCCAGCCCGCGAAAACTGTAGGAAGGCAAAAACCCCGCCTCTCCCATACGGAGGGCGGGGCGAAAGAAGTCTATTTACTTCTTGTTGCGGCGCTGGTGGCGGGTCTTACGAAGCAGCTTGCGGTGCTTCTTCTTGGACATACGCTTGCGGCGCTTCTTGATAACGGAACCCATAGGATTTCCTCACTTTACTCGTACCCGGCCGAGCCATTCGACTCGGTAGCTACCCGGGGATATTTATACCGGTATAACCGATCCAAACGCATTTTAGGCACAGAAATACCCTTGCGTTTTAGAGCGCTACCTACCTAGAGTACTAGGTTTACCCCCATTTTCACCATTCGAGAGCGGCTTTTCAGGAGTTTTTCCCTGAATTTCCGCTTTTCCCGCGGGGATATCGAGGATATCTCGGGACGAAAAACGGGGGTTCGGTAGCCCTAACGGCGCTTCTTCTTCGACTTCTTCGAGCCCTTAGCGCGGCCATGAGACAGCACCGAGCCGGAAGAAGCTACAGCGCCCTCAGCAGTGCTCTCCTCAGCCGAGGAGGCAGCCTCTACCGATTCCTGCGCGGGATCAGAAGCCTCAACGGGTTCTTCAACCGGCTCTTCCACCGAAACCTCTTCAACGGCGCTTTCCTCAGCTGCCTCTTCTTCAGCCGCCGCGTGCAGTGCCTTCAGACGCTCAGCACGCTCAGCCTCGGCACGAGCCAGCGCCTCCGCATCAATGACGGGCTGGGGTTCAGGCTGGGGCTCGGGCTTCGTTTCTGCCTTCAGAGCTTGCTCCTTCTCGGCGCTCTCCTGGGCTTCGTCATGCTCAGGCTCGTACACATCCACGCCAAAGAAACGCTTCATCTTCGAGAAGATGCCGCCGCGCTCCTGCACCGGCTCCTCATGCGGAAGCTTCTCGTAGGTATCGTGAATGGTCGCAGCCGCTTCAAGACGGGTAGGCTCAGCAGGCTCAGTAGCGGGCGCCTCCTGGCGCGCAGGGGCACGCAGAACCTTCTCAGCCGACTCAGACTCCGCAGGAGCCGCGGCAGTCACGACAGCCGCAGGACGCGCGGCACGGGCAGGGGCAGTTAGCACCTTACTGCGATCCACCGGCTTAATGATGGTCGCACGCACCGGGGAAACAATCTGGCCGCTACGACGACGCGGAGCCGCCGTAGAAGCACGCAGAACCTTCGCGGGACCCTCAGCCTCTTCCTGCGCGTACGCGGCAGGGACGCTCGGCAGCTGACCGCTGGGGGTCTGGGAGCTGAGGGGCTGGGAGCTGAGGGCTGGGAAGCGAGAGTCTGGGAGCTAGCGCTGGACAAGCAACCGGTGCCGCAGAAAGCAGCCGGGGTAACCTGCGATACCGAGGTGCTACGGCGCGGGGTGCCGAAGCTCAGCGGCACATCCGCGCTCACCGAATGAGCGGTAGGCTGCGCGGGGAGCGGGAGCTGCAGCAGGTGCGGGCTGAGCAACAGCGGGAATGGAACGTTCTACCTTGTCAGAAGCCAGAAGCGTTAGAGCTAGAAAAGAACCTCGGCAGGGCTCATCAGCCCGCTCACAGGGAGTCTCAGCGCAGTCTCCTCAATGTAGACAATATCGCCCTCAGGCACCGTGTACTCCACGACAGAAGACGGCGCAGAAACCTGAACAGGCTCAGCCGCAGGCTCCACGAAGCAGGTGCCGCAACAGGGTGCATCTGCGGCGGGCAGAGCCCTCCGCATCAGCGAAAGGACGGGTCATCCTGCATCAAATCGTCAAAAGTCATCAGCGGCGAAACTCATCCCACATCAACCGGCGCGAACTCAGACGCAATCGGCTCGCCCGGCAGGCCATTCGCCGAGGTCGCCTCCTGCTCCAGGTCAATACCGGCATCGGAATACATGCCGCGCAGCTGACCAATCACCATGGCACGCGCAGTCCTCAGCGTCGCCAGCCTTCAAACCTCCGCAATAGCGCGGCTCTCAGCACGCAGACGCTCAACAGCGCTACTCCACAGCGGCATCCGACCCACCAGAGACAGCATCGACTCAAAAGCTCGGCTGACGCACCGACGCGAGCAGACCCACCAGCAACTCATTACCACCGCAACGCATCACCTGGTGGTGGAACGTCAACAGAAGCTCCAGGAAGTCACGAATCGACAGGTCGAAGTCTTCCATCTGCTCCAGGACCTCGTCCATCTCCGCGAAGGAGACGGTCTTCAGGGTCAATACGCGCAATCGCCCAGCTTTCCAGCAGAATACGGGTCTGCACCAGGTCACGAGTCGGGTAACGCGAACTGGACATGTGCAGGCGCAGAGCGGCACTCGCGGCAGCGGCAGGCTCATCACTCAGGTGTACCAGCATTTCCTTGCCGCGGCCGTTGTACAGCTGCACCAGATCCATATCTTCCAGGGTGCGCAGAGCCTCGCGAGTGCGGGAACGACCCACACCAATAGCGCGTGCAATCTCGCTATCGCTGGGCAGGTCCTGACCCAGCTGAATATTGCCCTCGAACAGTTCGTTCTCGAGCCAGCGCAGAATTTTACGATGAATAGCCACGTGAATGCGTCTTTCGGTTAGATAAAGGTGAGTGAGAGTGTGTGTGCTTTATCGATGAGTTATGCCGGAGGTTGAACGGCGTCAGGGCGCGCCTTAGCGGCGGCGGCCACGCAGGAAGCCGAAGAGACCACCGCGGTGGGCGTCCTTCACCTCGGTACTGGTCGTCTCAGTGCTGGGGCGGTACACCGAATCGTAGGCGGGCATGGTCTGATACTCGGTCTCCTCAGAGGAAGTCTCAGACGCGCCTTCAGCCTTGTCAGACTCTTCTACAGCGGCCTTCTCGGGGGCAGATTCTTCAACTGCAGGTTTCTCAGTAGCTACGGTTTCTTCAACCGAGGGTTTCTCCTCAGCCTTTTCTGCAGGCTGTTCGTTGACAGTCTTCTCAGCCACCGCGGGCTCCTCGGCAGCAGGAGCTTCGGGGGTCACAGCAATAGGCTGAATCGAACCGCCCACAACCGCAGCCGGATCAATACCGTAAAGACACAGTAGCGGCAGGCTGAGCGATTACCACCGGCTTTATCCTCTACGACAGGCTTCGCTTCAGTGGTCTTGGTGGTCTCAGCGGGCTTCACCTCAGCAGGTGCCGCAGGGGTAGCGGGCTGAGCGGGGGATGCCGACGCCGCGGGGGTCACCCCAGCATCGTAACCGTAGGATGCAGGAGTGAAGGGGCGCATCGGGGTGCTATCCGCTGCCTCTTCCTGCGAGGTGGGCTCAGCAGCGCTCTTCTCGACAGTCGATTCGGAGGCGGCACTTTCAACAGCCTGCTCCGCCGGGCGCGAGTAAATGCGTGCGCTCGGGGTCAGGTATTGGGCGCGGGCGCGCTGAATGCGAGCCTGTTCGATTTCCTCAGCGGAAGGAGCCTCAACAATGGGAGTCTCAAGAGCCGGTCGCCTCGGCAGAGGGGCTCCGAGAGCCTTCTTCTCGGTGCTCAGCGGCGGGCTTCGCAGATGCCGACGACGCTCCGGCTCAGCGGTCTTCACAGCAACCTTCTCGGGAGCCTTATCCGCTGCCTTATTCTCAGCGGGAGCGGTAGCACCACCGGGCAACGCCACGGGCACGTGCGCCTCGCTGGACTGACGTGCAATCTGAACGGTCTCGTTAATCCACTCGGTCACGGTGGCGAATACATCCGGGTTTAGGGGAGTAGAGGCGACGCTGCCCTCCACGGTCACGGAGACCACGTCTGCATCGCGAAGTACTTTCAGGGTGCTTCGAAATGGTCGGCTGGCTCATGCCCAGCTTTTTCGACCACTGCACCCACAGTGTGGGTTTTGCTCGCGAGAATACGCACAATTCGGCGGCGAGTCGGATCCGCGATGACAGAAAAAAACATCAGAATGCATATAGCGGTTATGACGTATAAAGTGGCGCCTCAAAGCTTAGAATGAGGGCTGATGCGAAATTACCTTCAAAAATTCTGAAAAGAAGCCTGAGCACTAACTCAAAACGAAGCGATTGAGGGGATAAAAAGCATGAAGTGTCCATCACATTGTACAGGGTATCTGTATCTCATCTTGGGCATATGCTGATACTTCACCCACAGTACTATATACCATACAGAGCATATACACTCTTTCGCGGCTCACCACGAAAAACCAGCTCTACGCCTTCTGCCAAGCTCACATATTGAGCGTCCAGCTATCAACACACTACCCCCCTTTCAAAAGCACCCGGCGCGATACACTGGGAAGGCGTCAAAACAGGCACAAATCCGCCGCAACACACAACACGCAGCACCCGCTGAAGGAGGCGCATGGGACGCATACTCCGCCGCACCCGGCGCCGACATCACCACCCCCAGGGCCAGCTCAACCGCCGCTGGGACACCCTCAGCGAGCACCATCCGACCCTCAAAAGCAGCTGGGTTCACCGTAGCCGCCGCGACCGCCTCGAGGCCGAAAACCTAGCATCCTCACGAGCGTGCCCGGTAGTGACCTCGATCGTCTGCCCGCCCTACGCGACCACGTGAGCGAAACCTCCGAGGTTCAGCGTAAGCGCGCCCCGTGGGTTCAATCTGCAGACCCTCAGAACGGTTCCGTGACTTTATTGACGTGACCGTTCTTGCCTCGCCTTCGCGCACCGCAATCACTGCGTTTCTGTTGATCATCATCTTCTTTACGCTCACCTTGCTCTGCCCATCTCCTCAATGATGGGCGGCCGCTCTTTCCACCACGCATTTTTACCTCTACCAGCGCGGTGACCGTGACCGGCCTGACTACCGTCTCCACCGCCGAGCAGTGGTCCACCTTCGGTCAGAGCAATGATTCTTCTGGCCTGTCAGGTCGGGTGGTTTGGGTACTCTAACCATTACCTCCCTGCTGGCGCTGGCTATCAGCCGTAAGATGGGTCTGCGCACCAAGCTCATCGCGCAGGAGACCTGAACATCAGTCGTCTTGGCGAGGTCGGTGGCATCATCAGAGCGTCTCCTGTGCTGTCATTCTCCATCGAAGGCAATCATTGCGCTTGTGCTGATTCCTCGGTTTCCTGACCCTCGGCGAAGACCCGTTCGAGGCGATCTGGCACAGCATTTTCTACTCCATCTCGGCCTTCAACAATGCCGGGCTTCACTCCCGCATTCCGACGGCATCGTGCCCTACGGTCATGACCTTTTCCTGCTCGTACCCCTATATGTATCCGCGGTGTTCCTGGGCTCGCTCGGTTTCCCCTGTTTTCATTGCGATTCAGCATCACCCTTTCCGCCCCGCCACTGGTCGCTCACCGCAGAAGCTGACCACCGTCACGACCCTGTTTTTCTTTGCTTTTGGCGCGTTCTTCTGGGGTCTCTTCGGTGGAACAACCCCGCCACCATCGGCGACTTCTCCGCAGGCGACAAGGTTCTGAACGCCATCTTTGCCTCCGTCATGATGCGTTCGGGCGGCTTCAATCTGGTCGACATGGACGCCATCACCCCCGTCTCCACACTCCTGACGGACATGCTCATGTTCATTGGCGGTGGCTCCAGCTCGACCGCAGGTGGCGTGAAGGTCACCACCATCGCCGTGATTGCCCTGTCGATTCTTGCCGAGGCGCGAGGTGACCAGAAGGTCGTAGCGTTCAATCGCACCATCCCCGAATCCTCCCTGCGTATTGCTATCTCCGTGATTGTTATGGGTGCTACCGTGGTAGGTGTCGGCGCCGCGTCGATTCTGATTATTAGCGGCGCGGACCTCAAGGAAGTCATTTTCGAGGTCATCTCCGCCTTCGCGACCTGCGGCCTCTCGAATGGCCTCTCCTCCAGCCTACCTCCGGCAGGCGTGTACGTGCTCAGCGTTCTGATGCTCATTGGTCGTGTGGGTACAACAACCGCCGCAACCGGCTTGGCAATGCGTTCACGCCGCCGCCTCTACAAATTCCCCGAAGAAAGGCCCACCATTGGCTGGTGCACTAACGCCCCGTCCTCGTGATTGGTCTGGGACGCTTCGGCTCCGCTGGTGGCCCAGCTGCGCCTGCAGAACAAGGAGGTCCTTGCTAGTGAGAAGGACCCCGAGCTGGTGCAGAAGTGGTCCGGCGTGCTGACGCACGTGGTCTCCGCCGACGCGACCGATATCGATACCCTGCACCAGTTGGGTGCGGACGATTTCAGTTCCGCCGTGGTGGGTGTGGGCACCTCCGTGGAGGCATCCGTGCTAATTACCGCGAACCTCGTGGACATTGGTGGGCGTATGTCTGGGCGAAGGCTATTACCCCCGCGCACGGCAAGATTCTGGAGCGTATTGGCGCGCACCACGTGGTCTAGCCGGAGGCGGACGCCGGCCGCCGCGCCGCGCACCTCGTCTCGGGTCGACTGCTGGACTACATTGAGTTTGATGACGACTTCGCGATTGCGAAGATGCGCCCGCCGAAGAAGCCCACGGCTTTACCCTCGCCGAGTCGGATATCCGCTCCAAGTACGGTGTGTCCGTGGTCGGTATTAAGTCGCCCGGTGAGGACTTCACCTACGCGGACGCGACCACCCGCATTCACTCGCGTGACATTCTGATTGTGTCCGGTCAGGTGGACCTGATTGAGCGTTTCGCGGCGCGACCCTAAGCGCATTTTTCATCGCTGCCTTAAGGAGCCAGCGATTGAGGAGCCCGCAATTAGACATAGAAAAAACAGCCTCTTCCCGTTCTGCCGGGAGGCTGTTTTTCTACAGTTTTCTGTAGTTTCACCTGGTCAGGAGATGCTGCCGCGACGGTATTAGTCCCCGCTGATTAGTTTCCACTGGTTAATTCCCGCCGATTAGTCCTCGTCAGCAGTGTACAGCTGGCTCATTTCCACCGAACGTGCCGCACAGGCGCGCATCGCGTCCTCGGTCAGCTGGAAGAGGCCACCGTCCACGAAGGTGTTCAGCGCACGCTCGGTGGTGCCGTTCGGGCTGGTCACGGCGCGGCGCAGGGCGGGCGCATCCGGGTTGGTGTCGGTAGAAGCCCGCACCGGCAACGGTTTGCGCTGGCAAGCTTGAGGCGGTGTCTGCATCCGGGTCGAGCTTCTCACCGGCTGCCGCCATCGCCTCCGCAAGCAGGAACGCGTATGCCGGGCCGGAACCGGAGACGGCGGTGACCGCATCCATCTGGTCCTCGCGGACCTCAACGACCAGACCGACGGTGCCCAGGACCTCTTCGACGAGCTTCTTCTGCTCATCCTTCACGGTGTCGGTGGTGGAGATGGCGAGCACGCCCTTGCCCACGGAGGAGGGGGTGTTCGGCATGCAGCGAACAATGGGCTGACCTGCGGGAAGGCACTCGGCGAGGGTTTCGAGGGTCACGCCAGCAGCAACGGACACCACAACGGCGTTCGGTGCGAGTGCGGGTGCGATATCGCGGGCAAGCTCAACGATGCCGTAGGGCTTCACGCCGAGCAGCACGACGTCTGCGTGGGCGGTTGCCTTGTGGTTGCCGTCGGCTTCGCCGCCGGTGGTGATGATTTCGACCTTGTCGCCGAGGCGCTGGGCGAGGGCGGCGCGAGATTCTTCGCTACGCACGGTGGCGCGGATGTGGGCGGGGTCGTGGCCTGCAGCGAGCAGACCCGCGGCGATGGAGCCGTTCATGGAGCCGGTGCCGAGAAAAGCAATAGTTGCGGTCATCGTTGATCCTTCCTAATGGGGTGCCTGCGCCGGGTGCGGCAGGCTGCCGCCGTGTGCTCGTGCGCGGCGGGCGCGTGGAGCGTACCCTTCCAGCATAGCGGGTGCGGCTACGGGCTTGTGACCTGGCTCGTGTTTCTTCCGCGTTTTCTGGGCGGCGGCTTCACCTCATGCTCCGCGCCCCAATGCGCTGGGCTCCGCTTCTCATCTTGTGGCACGCCCGGGTGAGGCGTAAAAAGCTGCAGGGCGTAGAATAAAAAGCAGCTTCACCCGTGGCAGTTTGTGCCGGGCATGAAGCCTCCAACACCACACAGCACGCAACACACAAATTTTTCTATGTCTTCTCATACTGGTTCTTCCTCGAATTCTTCCCCGAATAGCCCGCAGAGCCCTGCGGGTTTCCGTTCTTTTTCGTTTCGCCTCCTGCTGGGGCTGACCATTGCCGCGCTGGTCACGGGCGTGTTCAGCGGCTTGGGTGCGATTGCTCTGCATTATGTTCTGGACTTTATGCAGGAGCTAACTTTCGGTCAGGCTGAGGGCATCACCCGATGGTCACTGACGGCGCCGATCCGGCGCGTCGTGCCCTGGTTTCTGGCGGCGCTGGGCCCGTTTGTGGCGCTGGTTTGGTATTACCTGCAGTCGGGCGGTCGGCGTGTGGTCGGCGTGAAGTCGCAGATTGCCGGTGCTACAGAGGAGGACCGCACCCCGTCGCTGTGGCGGCAGATTTCGCATTCGCTGATTCAGATTGTTGCGGTGGGTGCGGGCTCTCCTGTGGGTAAGGAGGTCGCGCCTCGTGAGCTGGGTGCTTTGGCGGCTGGCCGCACCTCGAATCTGCTGGAGCGTCTTGGTTTTGTGGGCGCTGACGGTGCCCGCGCTGTTGGGTGTTCGTGAGCGTAGTCTGCTGGTGGCGGCGGGTGCGGCGTCCGGTTTGGCGGCGGTGTATCAGGTGCCGATTGGTGGCATGGTGTACCTTGTGGAGGCGATGGCTGTGGGTTTGAGCCTGTGGTCGCTGTATGTGGGTGCGGTGACGGTGTGGACGGCGACGGTCACGGCGAATCTGGTGATCTCGAATGAGCCGACGTACCCGGTGCCGCAGCTTCCGTTGGATGCGACGACGCTGACGGTGGCGGCGCTGACGGGTGTGGTGTTGACTCCGTTGGCGTTGGGTTTTAGGGCGTTGTCGCAGCGTGCGGAGAAGTTGAAGGCGAAGGATCGTTCTCTTCTGTGGCGTATTCCTGTGGCGTTTGCGCTGGTCGCGGTGGTTTCGTTGTGGCTTCCGGAGATTCTGGGTAATGGTCGTCTGCTGACTCAGCACACGTTTAATGTGTCGTTGGATACGGCGGCGGGCGGTTTGACCGCGGCGGCAGCGGTGAGGTACGATGTTGGCGTTGGCTGTTGCGAAAGGCTGCCGTGGTGGTGTTGAGTCTGCGTTTCGGTTCTTATGGCGGTACGTTGACGCCGGGTTTGGCGTTGGGTGCGGCAGCTGCGTTTTGTGTGGCGGCGCTGGTGCTGTGGGCGTTCCCGGGTTTGGGCGGGGTGCCGGGTGGTGCGTCGATGGTGTTGTATGCGGCGGCGTTGACGGGTACGGCGGCGTTTTTGGGTATTTCGATGAATGCGCCGCTATCTGCGTTGACGTTGTTGATTGGTTTTACGGGTCAGGGTGCGAGTGCGTGGTTGCCGATGGCGGTTGCGGTGGGTACGGCGGTGCTGACCCGCTGGGCGTGGACGCGGGCGTTTGGTGCTAAGAAGTAGGTTCAGAAAGGTAGCGGGCGGCCCCGGATGCGTGTGCGTCCGGGGCCGCCCTGTTTTGCGGTGCCGAAGAACTGTCTTACTTTTGCTTTGACGGCTTTGAAAGGAATAGCAGATAAATTCCGAATACGAGCTTAATTGCCGCGTCGATATACGCGATTACTTCTAACGGAATGTTGGTAAAAATATATCCCGCAAACACGTTAATGGCACAGGTGAGACCCAGGTATATCATTGACTTTCCATGCACATAATAGTATGGGAAGAAATGCAGCGCGGTTGCCATCAGCGCCCCTAGCCAAATCAGTCTCCAATTTTCAGTTGCGAAGAATGGGCCGCCCAGCAAAACCATCAAGACAAACAATAGAATAACGGCACGTGAAGATACTTTCTTTTGAAATTCACTTGAAGGACCGTCGGATAGTCTATTCAACACCTTTTTGTTCATGTTGATCGAGAAAAAGCTAATAACATAGCCAATGCTGAATACTTGCATATTTATTATTTGTTTTCCTCCGGTCATGGTGGCTATTGCTATAACTGCCGCTACCACAATTAGCCACAGACCGCATGCACTCTTATAGTTAAATTCTAACTTTTCATCTTTGATATAGTCTAGAAAAGTCATCGATACCTCCAATAGCATCTCGTAGAGTCATTTCTCTTGTTACGTCACTAAATTTTAATATGAAAAAATTCTGCAATATATCAATATAGCCCAGTCCTTCTGACTATTAATTACATCTCCTATGATTATATCAAAATGGCAATAGAGAATTCGTCAAAAAGCGAAAAGAGGCGGCTACGGATGCGTGTGTGCGTCCGGGGCTCCACTCCTGAGACAGAGGTTTTCGATAGGTTAGTGTGTCTTCATCGTGGGTCTTTAACCCGCGGTGAGAGCACTAACCTATCGACGAAAAACATCAAATCGCATACCGGCTCTCCGACCTACCTGTCGCAGATGGAGATCCGGTCAGAGGTCCAGATTTCGTGCCATAGGTTAGTGTCTTTGGTCGTAGTTAAAAAGCCATGGCCGAAGACGCTAAACCAAAACACTAAATTCTACACGGGTTATAGGTTCCCTACAGCTAGAAACTACAGAGGAGAGGTCTAGCAAAATGCGTTAATCACGGTTCCGAGATTCCCTCTTTGAAATCCACAGAACCAACCGCCTGATTATGGAGGATTTTTACCTTTCATATTTTCATCTTGCCCAGTTTGGTCTCCCCCTAAAGTTCCTCTACAAATCAAAAATTTCTGGTCTATATTCACCGTAGTTGTATCCACGACTCTTATGCCTAATATTTATGAGCAATGAGGAGACCATAAATAATTAGCCCCAAAAATACTTAAAATATCTTGAATTCACTGTTTCTGGGCAGGGTACAAGTGCGATATTTTTCCATTCCACAGGGCAAAGAAAAATCTTTGCAATTACTATCCACAGTAGAAGAATTTTTCAACACATCTTTAAACTCTTCATGTGACATATTTTCTTGAAGAATGCAGAAGGTAACCATATTCAACAAAACATTTCCCCGTCAAGACCCGCATGAATAGCACTTATAGCATTATTGAAAAATACCGACAGCCAAGGAATAAATCAATCAGAGATACACCCTCAACCAAACGTACAATATCCCAATTCCCAGACATAATATAATCAAACTATATAAATTAAGTATGCCACTATAAATATAGATGCAAATATGAATATTAGAGCCGAAATAAACACTTCAAACGCAGTAAATACAGCACTTCCAAAGTTTGGAATAGATTTGACTTTAATGCTGCTAACTATTATTCCTTCGGGAACATTTAAGAGACGTTTCTGTCCATTAATGTCCGGGCAGACAGAGATTACTTTGCGCTCCCAAACAGCACGCTCAAGAGCCACTTTTCGAGATTTTCTAATTTCTTGATATTCATTTTTTATGCCTTCAAGCTTATTGCCTTTTTCAAATTCCATAAGATCTTTATGATTTTTAGAGATTTCAAGCCATTCCTTATAACGAGTTAACTCAGGTGGCATCCCTTGTTTAGAGATTTCCATCTGCTTATTCTCCCTGCGAGCAGTCAGCATAAGACTTAAAAGCAGCGATGGTTGCGGTTGCAATCGGTGCGATTGCAGAAATTAGTACTTTGCCGAATTCCTGGTCATGAGTCCAATGCCAGAGATAATCCCAGGTAAATCCCTCAGCTAGCACCTGTGCTAACAGTAGTTGGTTCGTCATCGGTGATTACTCCTTTCTTCGTATTGTCGATTAATTACCTTAGCAAAAATTTCACACTTTTCATAGCCCTTATCAAATTTACCGAAACCCAATCCATAAAAAATATTTTCATCACCACAAAATCCTGCCCATCCGTAAACCCAAAAAGATTTAAGGCCACATATGGCGAATAGATTTTTGGTGGCCTAGAATTAGCTGACCTTGAATACCGATAAGTTTTTTCTATTATAAACAGGAGATAAGTTATCTTCACCCACTTCAGATTTATATGCCACATAGTAATCGTTAATCTTCCGCACCGACACATAAATATAAGCTATAGCTAAATAGTCCAGGGGTTTACCACCCTCAGAGCCTTCAATATCGCAGGGTATAAACTTATCAGAGTACAATTTAAGTTCTTTATCAAAAATACACTTTATATGCACTGCCATAATTTCATTTACCCAGTAGGCGCTAAATATTGAAATAATAAATATAGCCATGAGGCCAAGAGACTAGACTTCACTGAGTTTATCAATGGATTCCAAATATGACGCATATAAATATACCAACACCAATAAGATAAAATAGACTATATATAGTTCTGTATAGTAACTTTCCAACCAAGTCAGCCAAAAATACCTGACCCAAATTAAAGTTCTATGCCACCATCTCAAATCTGATGTTTTCCGCGACATACAGCCCTTATATAGATTTCCAACTTCAAAGAGCCTAATAAGCAATTCAATTAGAAAAACACTCAGAATAACACCAAAAACCGAGACTGTAAACTCAAACGACTCCGTGACAAGGAAAACTGATAACGGGCTAAAAAATAAGCAAATAATACACAAGAACCTCAGCCCAGGATTTCTAAGCAGTTCGACAAGACCCTTGAGGGTATAGATTTGTTTTTGACTTTAAAAAGCTGAATCCAAGATAGCTAAACTCAGATATAAAACGGTCTCCCATATTCACAGCCTGAATCAACATTCCCATCTATAGAAGAAAAATCACTCGTTTTAATCTTCAGTTCTGCAAGCAAAAGTCCACTATAGAATACTCATTGACATGAGATTTATTAATCTTTTTGTATATCTTATTAAATTTTTAAGCATAAACATTTTCAATCAAGACATCTTTTTCATTATAAGTAAGCATCAATCCAGACACCAAAAAGTAAACCAGGCGAAAAATGCAATAACCCATAAGGGGATATCACCATATCTTGAAAGATCAATTTCTGCTGGAACAAAATATTTACCCCACTCTGGACCCGTCCGCAAATCCCTGAAGAAATCTGGGGCGTACGAGGTCCCTTGAAAGATACCCTGCGAGGGCGGCATGCCAAAATTTATAATAAAAACTGCAGAAATAATATAGCTAACACGTTTAGCAAACTTACGATAAGCAGCCGTCGAGCTTCACCCAAAATACCTTCATACCCATCTGCAAATTTGCCCACACTAACATATAAACTAATAGCAGACTCGCTAGAAGCAATAATTCACGCGCATCAAATATATAATATGGAACATTAAAAAGTATATGCAGGAAAAAAATTTTTTTGGCGTATTAGCAGAGCTGAGACATATAAGAAAGACCTGAAATACAATTAACAAAGGAGACAAAACAAAGAAATGTCTCTAAAAACCTTTAAAGGCTTCCAAAAAATATTTTCCCGAAATATCTTCTTTCGTTTTTCCTCGTGCTCTTCGCCCCAGGCTTCATTAACCTCGTCAATAACTTCTTGGATTTTCATCGGTGATTGTTCCTTTCCTACGTCTTTGTCGGCGGGTTATATACAAAGAGAAAAAGCGGTGACCCGCAGGTGGGTGCACGTACGCACCAGCCTGCGGGGTTCACCTCATGGTCTACTCGCCCGGAGGGTCTTCGGGTTGACCGGAGTACCCGTGCCCTCCGCCAGGTGCTCAATACGCTTCAAGATCGAGGCCCTCACGCAGCGCCCACGGGCACACGCGCATCGTCTCAACCCCGAACGCCTCCATCGCCGCCTCCCGCAGCGATAGCGCCCGCCAGCATCTGCTCCGCACGAGCCTTGACACCCGGCAAATCGCTACGCTCGAACACCCGTCATCGCCTCCATGCGACGAGGTCCACAGGCGCAAATCCTGCAGATGCATCTCACGCTTCACATGCGGGCCCGCCGAATACGGCGCCGCACCACAAATACGCGCCAACGAACGGAACGTCTTCGACGTAGCCCACCGTCATATCCGGCGTACCATAACGCAACAGATTCTCCGCTACCGGGGCAATCTGCTCACGCACATTCTTACGCAGACGCTTCACCTGCTTCGGCTTCGGCGGCTGCTCATCAAAAAACTCACGCGTCAAACGGCCCGCACCCAACGGCACGCTCATCGCCGCATCCGGCAACGCATTCATGCCCGTCGAAAACTCAAACGAGCCGCCACCAATATCAAAATCAAGGATGCGGCCCGCACCCCAGCCCTGCCAGCGGCGCACCGCAAAGTACGTAATCGCCGCCTCCTGGTCGCCCGAAATACCGTTCAGGCTCACCGGTCTGCTCACGCACCTGATGCAGCACCGCCGCACCATTACCCGCCTCACGGATAGCGCTCGTGGAGAACGCCAGCAGGTCCTCCGCCTCATTCTCGATCGCGAAGTCACGGGCGCTGGTCACGAAGCGGGTCAGCGCGTCCGCACCTTCCTGCGAAATGTTGCCCTCAGCGTCGAGGTACTGCACGAGCTGCAGCGGAATCTTGTGCGACGCGTACGGTTCGGGGCGCGCTCCAGGGCTGCCGTCAATCAGTAGCAGGTGGACCGTATTCGACCCGACATCCAGAACTCCCAGGCGCACGATGCGCTCCCCTCCCCCGCCGCGCGGCGGGATATTGTCTGTGTGCGGTACCGCAGGTGCGGTGCCTCTTCCAGTCTGTCAGAGGCGCGGCTCACTCCGCAAACAATCCGGGCGGATGCCCAGCATCAGCACAGCGCGGGCAAAAAATACGCCGGGCATGTACTCTCCCGAGCACGCAAAAGGCGCAGGAGGCGCCCCACCCCCGCTAAGGGGTTCGGGACGCATCCTGCGCCTTCAGGTAGAAGAGCTACTCGGCGGTCTTCTTCGCTGCGGTCTTACGAGTGGTCGTCTTCTTCGCGGTAGTAGACTTTGCAGTCGTCTTCTTAGCAGTCGTCTTCTTAGCCGTGGTGGTCTTCTTCGCGGCGGTCTTACGCTTGACCGGGCCCTTCGCACGCTTGTCAGCCAGCAGCTGCACCGCACGCTCGTGGGTCAGAGACTCGACCGATTCCGCACGCGGAACCGTAATGTTCGTAATACCGTCGGTGATGTACGGGCCAAAGCGGCCGTCCTTCACCCTAATCTTCTTCTCGCTGACCGGGTCCACCCAGCTCAGCCAGCGGAAAGCTTAGCCGCCGCACGACCGCGCTACTTCGGCTGGGAGTAAATCTCCAGGGCCTGCTCCAGCGTAATCGTGAAGATTTCGTCCTCGCTGCCAATCGAGGCGGGAGTCCGTGCCCTTCTTCAGGTACAGGCCAAAGCA
>BNJU01003832.1_pt1 | contig 39888 bp, 51 predicted proteins | sample 8539281 | NCBI WGS metagenome assembly BNJU01 (sample SAMD00202456, study PRJDB9452) | human saliva metagenome | isolation source: human saliva | place: Japan
CGATCGAAGTCGGAGGCTTCGACGTCAACTGGTGGCGCGAAGGGATCAGTGGGGTCGATTTCGTGGTGTCCTTCGGTGGAGAAAACGCTGGCGATAGAGGTGGTGAAGAGCGGACGCGTTAAAAAGACGGGCGGAATCGTCGAGTTCATGAATCGCTTTCCGCATGCGCGCACCATGGTGGTCGGTTCTACCGCGACGGATCTTGAGGACTTCCTCTCGGGAGATGTGCCGTTGTTCTAAAAACGGTTTTCGAGCACGCCTGTGCAGCCTTTATTTCCTTGCCTTTTCGAATGGCCAGCAAAGCACGATGGGCGAATCGATCGTAAATAGCTCAACCATCTTCCTTGCTGCGCGGAAAGCGGCGGTCGTTGCGGAATCAGCCTCTCGCCACCGAATCGCCCTCGAAGCCCCACATGCGGACTTCGGGTTCGAGCGCACGCCGAATCGGCTTCCACCGCGTCCTGCACCTCGCCGATAGCGCCCGCACGTCGGCCGCCGTCGCGCCGCCTGCATTCACGACAGATCCCGGTGCTTCTCGGACACCTGCGCCCCGCCATGCGCGCATATCCTAAGACCCGCATCCTGGATGAGCTTGCCTGCAATATCGCTGGACGTTTGAACGTCGACCCTGCGCTCGGCATGTCGAGCGGCTGCTTATCCGCGCGCTCTCGCTGCAGATCGTCCATGCGCGCACGAATGCATCCGCATCGCCTTCCTTGAGTGCAAGCATCGTGGACACCACCACGTAGCCGCGATCGTCCATCATGCTGTGGCGGTACCCCCATTGGCTTTCCCCGCGCGGGACCGGCACGACCTCGCCTTCCGGCGTCACGCAGATGACCTGCTCGACACATCCATGAACTCGCCGTCGTACGCGCGCGGCGTTCGCGATGGCCGCGCCTCCGACGGTTCCCGAGTCCGCATGCGAATTCATAGCCGAGCAAGGCCTGCCTCAAAGCGCGGCCTGAGCGACCTCTTCGTTCGTGGCGCCCGCCTTGGCGAAGATACGGTTCTTCGTCACCAGGATGTCCGAAAGGTTCTCCGCTATGCGCATGACGACGCAGTCGAGCCCCTCATCCGCCACGAGCAGATCGCTTTCGCCCGATGACGCGCAGCTCGACGCCCGCATCGCGGCATGCGCACGCATTGGCGACCTCGGGTGATCTCATGCGGGACGACCATGCAGCGCGCCGGACCACCGATTCGAGACGTCGTGCCGCGTTCATAGGCTCGTCTATCGGGACGTTGTCGTCCCCGACGATGACCTCAGGCTCTTGACAACTTCATCCATGGATGCGATCCCTTCGCGTCATCTTTTGGTCGTCTTTGAGGTCGTCGTCGTCGGCGTCCATGCCTGAGCGCCAGATGCGCCCGCATCTATCTTTCCCGCATGCTGCGTTACGGCTTCCGCCGCGCGCATGCCGTCGACTTCGCCGCAGACGTGATACCGCCTGCGCAGCTTGGCTCCCTCTCCCGCAGGGAAAAAGTCCTGTGCGTCCCTGCCTCTGTGCGTCCCAGCGGAAGATGCGCTGCTGCCTCTGACTCGGCACGGTCGGCATCACCAACCGCAGCCGCTTGCCACCCTGCGTATCGCGCAGGCGCGCCTGGAAGCGTAGCGCGATCGCGCACGATGCGCACTGGGCTCGAGCTGCGCCTCGACGGCCGTCAGAACGGCGTCCGGATCGCCGAGATCCGCGCATCTTCGCATCGAGCAGGGCGCCCGCCTCCTGATGGCGTCGACGATGAATTCCGGCGGCACGTGCATGCAGGTCGCACCACTCAACGCCGCGCGCGGTACGTCGGCACGACCGTCCGCGACGGACCCGCCGCGCCTTTTCGCTTCCGGAAATCGCCCAGGGTCTGCGCAGGCGCGCGATAGTCGTCCGCCGCCGGCACGGTACGCCGCCGCCTCGACGCGCCGCGCAGCTCGATGCCCGCGAACACGTCGTCGCCCGGCAGATCGCCAGCTTCACCTCCACGAGCAAGGCCGCATTCGCGTTGGCGCCGTCGCGCGCGAAGCAGCTCATGCCGTTCACGCACACGCCGCCCTCCTCGGACGCCGCGCATGACCACCTGGCCGCCCGGGCACATGCAGAACGATGTACACGCCGCGGCCGCTCGCAGGTGCACCGCAAGCTTGTAATCGGCCGCACCGAGCGCCGGATGCCCGGCCGCAGGCCCGTATTGGATCGAATCCACGAGCTTCTGCGGATGCTCGATGCGCACGCCCATGGCGAACGGCTTGCGCTCGAATACGAATCCCGCCGTGAATCATCCGGAAAGGTATCGCGCGCGGAATGCCCGCATGCCACGATCACGTCGCGCGCGGGAATCGTGCATTCCTCTCCCGTCCGCCCATCGCGCACGTCCACGCCGCAGACCGCGCCGTCGCGCATCGGCAGCTTCGTCATGCGCGCGCGGAAGCGCACCTCGCCGCCCAGCGACTCGATGCGGAACCGCAGGTTCGCCACGATATCGGGCAGCAGATCGGTGCCGATATGGGGCTTCGCCTTCCATAGAATCTCTTCGGCGCGCCCGCCTCGGCGAACGCCACCAGCACGGTGCGACACCGCGGGTCCTTGATATTGGTCGTGAGCTTGCCGTCGAAAACGTGCCGCCCCGCCTTCTCCGAACTGGACGTTCGACTCGGCATCAGCGCGCCGCCCTCCTCGAACGCACCGCCTTCGTGCGCGCATGGGCGTCGTCGCGTTCCGAGCACGATCGGGCGCATCCCGCCTGGGCAAGCACGAGCGCGGCGAACATCCCTACGGCCCGAAGCCGACCACGATCGGACGAGGCGTCCGCATTCGAAAACGTCGGCCGCGCGATACGGCGTCGGTTCCTCGTGCGCGGATCATGCGCGCCGGACCCTCGATGGACGGGCGAGCACCCGACGCTCGACCGCATCGGAACATCGACCGCGAACGCGTGCCCACGAAGCGCACATGCGCCTTCTTCCGCGCATCACGCTGCGACGCATAAGCCTCACGCTTCCGAGAGCCGAAGGCTTCACGCCCAGCACCCGTGCGATGGCCGCACGCGCGATTCCTTCCCCGCCTTCAAGACCGAAATCGAGAGGCAACGCAAGATTGCGTATCTCCAACATGGCGGTTCCGCGCTATCGAGAGAAGCTGCGCGCCGAGCGGCGCGCGCTGCCAGCATGCCGCTCGTCCAGGCTCAATGCAGGTTGTACCGCCGCAGCGCCCGTCCACGTCAAGAGCCTCGCCCGTCACGTAGAGACCGGGATGCAGCGCGATTCCATCGTCAGCGGATTGAAGTCCTTGACGTTGAATCCGCCAGGTGTGACCTGCGATTTCTTAGGATCGGCGATGCCCTTTGACCTTCAGGCCGAACGATTCGGACACCATGGCGAGCACCCGGCCTCCTGCTCGGCGATGATCGGCTCGTCGGGGTTAAGCCCTGCCGCCGAGACCACGGCCCGCGCGACATGCGACGGCAAAAAGCCTGCTCGCGACCTGGACGGCCGTGCGCGTCGGATGCGCCTGCGCCTGTCCGAAGATGAAATCGACCTTGTCCTGCGGTTCCATATCGGAAGGAAGTCGATGAAGACCATCTGGCCAGGGGCGGACGTAGCGCGACATGTCGAAGGCCGCGATGCTCGAGATGCCGTAGTCGCGGAAAAGCACTTCGCCGTAGGTTTCAGGACCGTGATAATCGCTCTTGAAATCCGGATCGACGACATCCATCCAAGCGTCGCGCAAATCCGTCGGATCATCGTCGATATACAGGCGCGCCGGACGCGGATGCCCGACAGCCCCTTGATATTGGTCGTGTCGGTCTTGAGGGCGGCAAGGACCGGCTGGCATTTCTTGACGCGGATATCGTCCGGCACGAGCCCGGCTGCAGGGCCGCCTCCTACGGCGACGATGGCGGAATCGAAGGATTCCCTGCCGCCATCGGCCGAAAACCACATCCCAACGGCCGTCCTCGCGCGCGCGGCGCAACGCACGGGCAGCCGCACCGGATGCGCACGCCCGCCTCGTCGAGGGCAGAGGCGCAGCAGTCAAGCTACGCTCGCCGCCTTGTGCGTGTAAGGATAGATGCGCCTTCGTCCTCTTGGATGGCCAGAAGCCCGCATCCGAGAAGAAGAGCTGCACCCTCTTCGGGCGGAAGCGCGTCGCTGGCGGCCTGCACGAAGTCCGGACGGTTGTAATCCGAGCTCATGATGTCGGCATTGCTCAGGTTGCAGCGTCCGTTGCCCGTCGCGAGGATGGTCTTGCCGATGCGGTCTGCCGCCTCGAAGACGGTGACCTGGGCGCCCTGCCTGCCGGCGCAGATCGCGGCCATGATGCTGATGCACCTCCGCCGATGACTGCGACTTGATCCATGAACGTCACTCCTGCAGTGAAAACGAGGGCCTGACGGCCTCGTTACGACTATGCCGACATCAATGGCGGATAGGGGCCCAGACGCCCTCGAGCTCGGGCATGCCTTCGCCGCGCGCGGATACCGCCCCGCTTCCCACCTTGGGACCGTGATTGATGAAGAACATGCACGAACGGCACTGCTCCTTCACGGGAATGCTGCGATCGACATCGGGGTTATCGAGTATCTCGAAACCGACGGCCACGCGATGCTGCGGAAGCTTGCATGCGGCATATTTTCGCAGTCGGCGAGCAATAATCGTGCCCCAGGCAATGGGGGCAGTAGCTCTGCATGTCCGCGTCGCATCCGCGCTCATCCCAACATGCCATGCGAATCACCTCGCGAACATCGTGTTTCCCCATCAAGGACGTCAATCATGCGCATGCATGCGCGCTCCCGGGCGTCCATGGCGCAGGAATGCCGATCGGATATGCCGCACGCGCTGCCTTGACGGCCCGTTCGATTCGCACGAAACCCGAAAAGGGCTCCGCAGCGAAAAACGGGCCGAACGCATGGCGCCGGCCCGCAAACTGTATCAAAACGCAGTCGAAATTAAATGGAGATGACCTTCAACCTCGGGAACGTGCTCTTTCAGGATGCGTTCGACACCGTTGGCGATAGTCAGCGAGCTGAGCGCGCAACCGTTGCACGCTCCTTGCAGGCGAACGCGCACGATGCCGTCATCGGTGATGTCGACGAGTTCGAGGTCGCCGCCGTCGGCCTGAAGGCTCGGGCGCACCATGTCCAACACGCGAGACACGCGCTTCTTATCGATTTCCATGATCGTCTCCAGTCTGATTCATGCGCCGTGCGCGAAGCCTTCGCGGGGCGCCGCATTATTTCGTGGGCAACTGTATCACACTTGCAAACGTGCGCCCCCATCCCCGCATGCCGCACACAAACCATCGATAGCGAAACGGCGCGGAAAAGGAGGCCTCTCAGCCCTTACGCCTCCGTCATGCCCGCGTCTTCCACCGGCTGCGGCGCCCCCTGCTGCGGAAGGCGCATGCGCGCAGACCACGCGAGCAGCGCCACGCCCGCGACCAGCACCGGCAGAGAGAGCAGCTGCCCCATCGTGAACCAATCGCCCAGCAGATAGCCGATCTGCACGTCAGGCTGGCGGATGAATTCGATCGAGAAGCGGAAGGAGCCGTACAGCACCATGAATGCGCCCAGATACGTGCCGCGGAACAGCGGCGGGTTCCTGCGCGCGAGGATCATGAGCACGATGAAGATGACGACGCCTTTGAGCAACGCTTCGTAGAGCTGGGACGGATGGCGCGGCATGCTGCCCGCCGCGCCGCCGAGACGACGCCCAGGGCAGATCGGTCACCGATCCCCAGAGCTCGCCGTTGACGAAGTTGGCGCAACGGCCGAAGAACAGGCCGATCGGCGCAGCGATGGCTCCAAGGTCGGCAAGGGTCATGAACGGGATATGCGTCAGGCGCGCCGCCACCGCGCCGCCGAGAAGCACGCCGATCATGCCGCCGTGGAAGCCTCGTGCCGCCCTCGTTGACCGCGAGGATCTTGATCCGGGTTGCGCAGGTATTCGCCGTCGCCGTAGAAGAGGCGATATCCGAGGCGCGCGCGCGGACGTAGAGGCCCACGAACACGCAGAGGATGATCGTGTACAGGGATTCTTCGCCGATAGCGACGCGCCAGCGCTTGGAGATGCGCGAGACGACGACCGCGGCGAAGAGGAACCCGAGGATGTACGCGATGCCGTACCACCTGACCTGCAGGGGCCGATCGCGAAAGGCGACGGGATCGAGCGCCTGGTAGATATCGTTCAGCACAAGACTCCTATGCGGATGCCGCAGCCTCGTCGCGTAGGGATTCAATCCCCGCCGATGACGGCAGGATATCGGTCGAAGGAATAGTACACGGGGTCGTGAGACGGCGCTACGCCCAGCGCCGCGACCACGGCCGCGGCTTCTTCGGCGTTGTCCTTGTTCTGGCCACGACGAGGCGTCTCGTCGTACACCGCCTGCGACGCGTTGCCGACGGATTCACCTTGAACCCATTGGATTCGAGAACGGAGGCGCGCCTCGGCGGCCGCGCCTCGATGCTGCTGCCGTTGCTCACCGACGACGGTGAACGACGAGACGTCGATCGAGGCGATCACGTCCTTGGCATCGAGCACGGGCTCTGTCCCCGATCGATGCGCGAGCGCATAGTCGTCCCAGCGAGGACGATTTCAACATGGAGGCACCCTCTGCGGCGGATGCGGAGACGGGAAGCGTCGCCTCGTAGACGGTCGCATCGCGCAGGCCGCGCAGGTCCGGCATGGAGGGGCGCGCAGATCCTCGCTGTTCATGCGTCCGACGTCAGGCTGTGCCCGACCGTGTCGAGCTCGCGACGAATCCGAACGACGATTCATCGGCGAACGCGCGGAAGAGCCCCATGGCCACGGCATCGATGCTGCCCGCCTGCGCCGCCTGGTCGCGACCGACATCGAGGGCTCGACAGGCGGAAACGGCCTCTTGGCCGCTCAGATGTCGAGTCTCGGTGCGCGCGACCGCCATGCCGGCTCCGTCGGCGCAGCCTCGCACCGGCGTCTTCCACGACCGGCAGATCGGCATCGATGCCGCCCATCTCATCGATCAGGGACGCAAAGCCCCGGCATCGTCGGCATGCATGTAGTGCGCGATCTCCACACCCCGTCAGATTCTCGACGGCATCGACCGAGCCCGCATCGCCATCGGCGGCGCGCACCAGCGCTCATGGTCGACGTGGGATCCGTCGGCCAGGTCGCCTGGACATTCGTCGGGATGTTGACAAAGCGTGATCGTGGAGGATGCCCGGTCGATGCGCGCAAAGCACGAGGGCGCGCGTCGCATCCTCAGATTCGCCCGAAGCGAAGTCGGCGGCGATCGACGTGCGAGAACGGGCGCCGTCCTCGGCGGCCGCACCGTCCGCGGAAGCGCCGCGGAAGAGACTCGGCGTCCTGGGCGCTGAAATCGGCATCGACGGGCGCAGGTGAGGTGAAGGATCCGACGACGGACGCGACGATCAGGGCCGCGATCACCGCAGCCGCGGCTCCCAGCATCCCGGCGCGACCGTCCGGCGCTTTCGCGCTCGTAGTATTCGCGACGAGACATGCGTTCGGCGTAGTCGCGCGACGACTCGCGCGATGTGACGTTCGGCAGCATCTGATTGATTTCCCCGCGCTGGGCCACGCGGGCGCGCCGCTCGTTGCGAAAGACGCGATCGCCCGGTAGCATCGACGGACGGCTGCGCGCGCGCGAATCTTGGTGTTGTCGACCGTCGCATTCTGAACCAGGCGCGACGTGCGCTTGAAATCTGAGCTCGAGGGACGTTTCATCGGAGGACCCGGCCCGGCCTATTCTTCGAACTCGTCGTCGGGCTCGCGGCGCAGACGGGCGCCGAGCGCTGCGAGCTTGCCCACGTAGTCTTCGTATCCGCGATCGATATGGTGGATGTTATGCACCTGCGTCGCGCCTTCGGCGAAGACGCCGGCCAGCACGAGCGCCGCGCCGCACCGCAGATCGGTCGCTTTCACACCTGTGCCTTGGAGCCTGCTCACGCCTTCCACCACCGCATGATGGTCCTCGATCGTGACGTTGGCGCCCATGCGGACGATCTCCGCAGCGAACATGAAACGGTTCTCGAACACGTTCTCGGTGATGACGGAGCTGCCTTCGGCAACGGCGGCGAGCAGCATGAACTGCGCCTGGAGGTCGGTCGAGGAAACCCGGATGCGGCAGCGTCTGGATTTCGACCGCCCGCAGCGGACGGGTGCGCCCGACGCTGATCCAGTCGTCGCCGATATCCACCGTGCAGGCCATTGCGCCGAACTTCGCGAGCGCCATGCGCGGGAAGCTCGGATCGATGCCGCGCGCGACGACAGGGCCGCCTATGAGCGCTCCTCCGAGGAAGGTTCCCGCTTCGATACGGTCGCCCACCGTCGTGCTGCGCAGGGATGCGGGACGAAACGCGCCGCCTTCCACCGTGATCGTGGACGATCCGGCACCGAACGCGCGCGCCCATGGCGTTGAGCATGTCGGCCAAATCGACGATCTCAGGTTCGCGGGCAGCGTTTTCTATGACCGTCTCGCCTTCTGCGGTGACGGCGGCCATCATCGTGTTCTCGGTCGCTCCGACGCTCAGGAAGTCGAGCGCGATGTGAAAAGCGCCATTCAGCCCGTTCGGCGTCGTGGCTTCGATATCGCCATGAACGGTCTCGAAATGGACGCCGAGCGCCTCGAGGCCGGCCATGTGCATATCGATCTTGCGGGCGCCCAGGTTGCAGCCGCCTGGCGTAGCGACGCGCGCCGTCAGGACGCGCGAGCAGCGGACCGAGGACCGCGATGGATGCGCATCTTGGAGACCAGCTCGTACGGGGTCTTCCACGTGTCGACGTCCTCGGTGTCGATGACCAGGGTGTGGCCTTCGCGCGTCACCGACGCGCAGGTGCTCGAGCACCTTCGACATGACGGAGATATCGGATATGAGCGGAACGTTATGGATGATGGATTCGCCCTGGCCAAGAATGGAGCGGCCACGAGCTTGAGCGCGGGTTCTTCGCGCCGGAAATCTCGACTTCGCCGGGAAAGCGGGGTGCCGCCCTCGACGACGATCATCTCTTTCGACATGACCTTCCTATCTTCTAGGGTATTTCCCTTTTCGCACGCAACGAGCTCGCGAGATGGTCGGCCATCGCCGCATCGCCCCGATGAGGCCGCATGGCCTTCTGCGCACGGATAGGATGATTGTACGAGAAAAGAAACGAGGGCCGACCCAGATGGTCGACCCTCGCCAGCTAACAGCGACGATGCGCCGGCGAAAGAAACCTGGGCAGTTTCCCCGAGCGTGAAGCGCTTGAAGCCGGTGATCTTGATGGAACCGCCGAGCTGCTAGCGACGGCGGCGGTGTAGGACGCGATCGTCTGATCGGAATCCTTCACGAACTCCTGCTCGGTCAGGCACTGCTCCTTGTAGAACTTCTCCATGCGACCGGTGGCGATCTTCTCCTGGATGGCCTCGAGGCTTGCCGGATTCGGCCGCCTGGGCCTTGTAGATGCCCATCTCGTGCTCGACGACGTCGGCGGGGACGTCTTCGCGGGGAGACGGAAATCAGGTTGACGGCGGCGACCTGCATCGCGACGTCGCGGCCGTACTGGGCGAACTCGGCGGAGGAAGCGTCGATGCCGTCCACGTCGAAAGGAGACGAGAACGCCCATCTTGCCGCCCATGTGGATATAGGAGGCGACCACGCCGCCTTCGAGGACAGCGAAGCGGGTGAGCTGCGTGTTCTCGCCCATGATGTGGATGCATTCGGTGACGATGGCTTCGACGGTCTCGCCTTCGAGCTCGGCGGCTTGAGAGCTTCGAGGTCGGCGGGCTTGGCGGCGATGGCAGCGCGGGCGATCTTCTCGGCGAACGCCTTGAACTTGTCGTTCATGCCGACGAAGTCGGTCTCGCAGTTGAGCTCGACCAGGGCGCCGACCTTTGCGTCATCGGACACGAGCGCCATGACGGTGCCCTCGTTGGTGGCGCGCCCGGCCTTCTGGCCACGGCGGCCAGGCCGCGGGTACGCAGGACGTCGACGGCCTTTTCCATGTCGCCTTCAGCTTCGACCAGGGCCTTCTTGCACTCCATCATGGCGGCGTCGGTCATTTCGCGGAGCTCTTTGACCATAGCGGCGGTAATAGTTGCCATTTTCATCCTTTCAGAGGGAGACGCGCCCCGTGGCTCGGGGCGCGATTTCGAAGCTGTACGGACGTGCAGGCGCCGCAGGGATTATTCGGCGGCAGGGGCGTCGGCCGCAGGGAGCGGCTTCCGCGACGGGGCGGCTTCCGCGGCGGCGGGAGCCTCGGGCTCGGCTGCGGCGGTCATCTGCTCTTCGATGCCCGTGATGCCCGTGGCGTCGACGATGGCGTCGGCCACGAAGGTGGACAGCAGGTTGACCGAGCGGATGGCGTCGTCGTTCGCGGGGATGCCGTATTCGACGTCGTCGGGATCGCAGTTGGTGTCGAGCGTGCCGACCACGGGGATGCCGAGGCGCTTGGCCTCATGGATGGCGAGCTGCTCGCGGTTGGTGTCCACGACGAAGATGGCGTCGGGAAGCTTGGCCATGTTGCGGATGCCGTTGAGGTTGGTCTGCAGCTTGGCGAGCTCCTTGCGCAGCAGGGTCTGCTCCTTCGGGCAGAAGCGCCATGGTGCCGTCGGCTTCCTTGGCCTCGAGCTCTTCCATGCGCTTGACGCGGGAGCGGATGGTCACGAGTTCGTGAGCATGCCGCCGAGCCAGCGGGAGTTGACGTAGGGCATGCCGCAGCGGTCGGCCTGCGTGGCGATGGATTCCTGGGCCTGCTTCTTGGTGCCGACGAAGAGGATGGTGCCGCCCTTGGATGCGGTCTTGGACACGAACGTGTATGCGTTGTCCAGGCCGACGAGGTCTGCTGAGGGTCGATGATGTAGATATCGCCGCGATGGCCGAAGATGTACGGCTTCATCTTGGGGTTCCAGCGACGGGTCTGATGCCCGAGGTGCGCGCCTGCGTCGAGCAGGGTCTTGATGCCGACTTTCGTCATAGCTCTCTCCATTCGTTAAGCCTCTGCCCGAGGTCTTCCCCGCTCCGCAGCCTTTTTCGGGTGGCCACTCGCGGATGGCGGGTCGCTCGGACATGTGAAATATAGAAACTCAAAGCAGTATACCCTTCCCGGAAGGAAAGACAACCGCGCCCCGCCGTTCGGGCACGGTTGTTCCACAGGACATGCATGCAGGCGCGGCGGGCACGTGCCGGCGCGGCGCCGGCACGAAGCGGCCGGGGGCGCAGCGCGGCGGCCGCAGGGCGCATGCGGGCGCGATGCCGTTTCCGCTTCGAGCCCGCCCTGCTTCAAACGGCTTCTAGCTCACCCATTCGGGAAGCCGGCCCGCATCCACGGCGGCCAGCGCGCGCACGACGTTGCGACGGCTGATGGATCCGACGAAGCGTCCGGCCGAGATGACGGGGAGCTTCTTGATGCGGCGCTCGGCCAGGATCTTGCAGGCGTCTTCCAGCGCCATGCCCGCATCGACCGCGATCACGCGCTTGGTGGCGATTTCCATGACGTTCAGGCTGCGCATCGCATCCAGACGATCCTGGAACGTGCGATCCTCGCCGACGCGGAAGACCGTCGAGCCGTCGGAGAACGTGAAGTCCTCGCTGCCCAGATACTTCATCACATCGCCATCGGAGATGAAGCCGACGACCGCGCCAGCGCCGTCCGTGACGGGCAGGCCGCTCGTGCCGCTCTGGGCGAAGATCGCCAGGGCATCGCCCACCGTGCCATCCTCAGGGACGTTCGCGCAGGCGCGGTCCATGACGTCGGAAACGACCCATTCGAGCGCCGGTTTGGAGCGGAGATCGGCGACGGGCGCCTCGTCCGAGAAGGCGGCGGAAGGAGCTTCGCCCTTCGCATCCTTCACGAGAAGCAGGATGATGAGGAAGACGGCGACCATGAGCGCGGATACGCCGATGAACGCCATGCGGTCGCCCGCGAACGTCTGCATGGCCGCGTCGGATGCGGACATGACCGTCGCGCCCAGGCCGTCAGGCTCACGATGAACGCCGTTCCGAACGAGATGCCCACCTGATTGATCGTGGAGGAGATCGCGTTGCCGTGCGGGACCATGTCGTTGGGCAGCGCATTGATGCCCCAGGTGTTGATCGGCATCATGACGCACTGCACGCCGATGACCATGAGCGTGTAGGGCACGGCGACGATGATGATCGAGGTGTCGATGCCGCACGCGGCAAGACCGCAGGCCGCAGCGCGGCGACGGCGCCTCCCGAAAGCGCGATGGCGCGCGCGCCGTAATTGTCGAACAGACGGCCGGCAACGACGCTCAGCACCAGCGCCGATGGCAGCACCCGGAAGCATGACCAGGCCCGATACGGTGGCTGATTCACCAAGCACGCCTTGGATGTAGAGCGGCACGACGACCGAGCAGCCTCCGAACACGGCGGCCTGGAGCAGCGCGACCGCGATGGCGCCGATACGGTATTCGCGGATCTTCAGCACGCCCACGCGCAGCATCGGCGACTCGAGCGCGAGCTGACGGCGCGCGAACACGCCGAGAAGCGCCAAGCCTCACGATCATGCGAGCAGAGCGGACACGACAGGGTTGCCCGAGGCGAACGTGGAAAGCCCGTAGAGCAGCCCCACCATGCCGCAGGCGAGCAGGATGACGGAAGGAACGTCGAACGATGCGCGTTCGAAGCCTTCCGGTTTTCGAGGAAGAACCCGGCGACGATGACGACGGCGATGGCGAGCACGACCACGATCACGAAGAGCGCACGCCAGCCGACCGAATCGATGAGAATGCCCGAGATCGAGGGGCCGACGGCAGGAGCGAAGCTGATGACCAGGCCGACGATGCCCATGGCCGAACACGGCGCTCGCGCGGGAAGAGCAGGATGATGAGCGTGAAGACCATCGGCATGACCACGCCGGTTCCGCACGCCTGCATCACGCGCCCGAGCAGCAGCACGGAAACGCCGGGGCGGCAGCCGCGACGAGGGAGCCGAGGCGAACATCGACAGCCCTCCCATGAACAGCCTGCGTGTGCTGAACCGACCGACGAAGAATGCGTTCAGGGGAATGACGACGGCCTCGACCAGAGCATATCCCGATGTCAGCCACTGAACCGTCGTCGCATCGACAGCCAAGTCGGCCATGATCGTCGGCAGCGCCGGCGACAGGAACGTCTGATTGAGGGACCACGAGCAGCGTGCCGGCAAGCAGCACGATGACCATGACCTTCTCGTTGCGAAAGACCCATGCGAATTACCTCTTCTGTTAGGAGTGGTTGGCCCGACCATAGTAGGAACATTCCGGCCGAAAGAGCGAGAACGCGGCGGCCATACATCGAATGAACGTCTTTCATCCATCATTCATCTGGGATTATGAAGGAATCGCCTCCGAGGATCGAACGGATGCGCAGGGCGGTTCCCGCCGTTTCGCGAAACGCCGTCCGTCGCGCACGGAACGTTGCCCCCTGTGGTCGCCCCACCCCGCTCAGGCGCGCGTGTTGATATGCACGTGAGGCGCGTCGACATACCCATGCATGGCGCCCATATAGACGAAGTAATCCGCGACCTCGTCCGCGAGGCTTTGATCGTGCGTCGCGATGACGAGCGTCTTGCCGGCCGCCTTCAGCTCCTTGAAGAACCCGAGCAGCCACCGGCGCGTTTTCCGATCGAGTCCGTTGAGAGGCTCGTCGAAGCAGTATGCGTCGGGATTCATGCTCACGATGCGGGCGATCGCGACCTTCTTCTTCTCGCCGCCGGACAGATGGTGACGGCGCGCGCGAACGCAGGCGGTCGAGACCCGTCATCGAGCAGGCATCGTCGACCCTGCGCGCGGTCTCGGCCTCGGAAAGCCCCATCTGACGAGGGCCGAACGCGATCTCATCCTCGACGCTCGAACAGAAGAGCTGAGCGTCGGAATCCTGGAAAACGAACCCTACGCGCTGGTGGAGCCGCTTGGCGAAGGACGCGTCCTTCATCGCGCGCATCCACCTCGACGCCGTCGAACCGATAGCTTCCGCGTTGCGCGAACACGAGTCCGTTCATCGCGCGCAGAAGCGTGGACTTCCGCTGCCGTTGTCCCCATCAGCACCGCGCTGTCGCCGATGGCGATCGACAGGGTCGATGTGCGAGAGGACGGCTCGTCATCGTAGGCGAAGCAGAAATCGCGGAATTCCCATGAGCGGCGTGCGCGACGAGCGGGGCGCATCGTGGTCGTGGGCGGGCAGCCCCTGTCCGCGTCGGGACGGGTCGAGCGCACCGACGCCGATTCCTTCCACGCGATCGGCGGCTCGGCGTCCGCGTCGGGATAGGTTCCGAAAATCATCGGGGCATCAATCGCTGAAGGTACATGAACGTGGCCGCAAGGCACACGATCAGACAGATCCAGCATGCATCGATTGCAGGTCGCGCAGGGCCCTTGGCGTGCGTCTCGTATTCCCCGTCGAATCCTCGGCAGCGCATGGCATCGAAGGTGGCTTCGGCGGATTCCTTCGATTTCAGGAACACGACCCCTGAGACGCCGCCCACCGCAGCGCCCTTGCGCGCGTTGCGGCCCACGCTGCGCAGCTTCAGCGCGGTGAGGACCCTCGAGCGCGACTTCCCCGAGACGCACGATGTTCTTGAGCGCCAGATCCATGGTCAGGATGAAGAGGCTCGGCACGCGAAACGTGCGCAAAGCGGATGTGAGCTGGTTATAAGGCGTGGTCACGGCCATCGTCAACGCGATGGAGACCGATACGAGCACCTTGACGGACAGCAGGACGGCCGAGTGGGGCTGCCCGAAGAAGGCGGCGGGGGCTCAGAGCGCGAAGGTGAGCGCCGACGAAACGAGGCGCGACGCCCACGACGCGCTTGAGATGCGCCGCCGGCAGCGAGCGAGAGACGCGCGAGCACGCCCGCAAGAACGATGAGCGTGAACACGAGTTCGTCGAAAGCGATGTCATGAGGATGCAGGCGAAAGCGACGAAGAGCTTCACGGGCGCCGTCGCAGGAAAAACGGAGCCGATGCGCCGTCATCAAGCCTCCGAACTGGGAAAAGCACCGTCGCGATGGACGACATGCTTCGAGATGTAGCGATCGCGGTCATGCGGAGGCACGAAGTCCTCGGACGCAAGAAGCATGGCGGCGGGCGTTCCCGCATACGCGGCGCGCTCGCAGGCGACCTCGGCCCCGCCTTCCCTCATATCTTTCACGATTCCCCCTGCGCATCCGTATCCGAGCGTGAGGCCGGACTATGCCGCGCCTCACGCTCGGATTGTACCTACGCCGCGCGGGCACGGCGCGTCCATACGCGAAAAACCCGCGAGCCGCTATGCGCGGCTCGAAGGGCCGTCGAAATCGACCGTGGGCTTCGACGCGAACGCGAGCAGGCGGAATGCACCGTCAAAGCAGCGCAACGCCGATGATGGCGCTCAGTGTGCATCCGACGACGTCGGGCATGGCGCCGATGGAATAGTCGGGCATGGCGGCCGCCCATTCCCAACCCTCGAAGCCGGCGGGCGTGTAGCCGACGAGATCCGCGAGGTCTTCCGCACCCCATTCCCCAGGCGTCGCCCGTGGCGATAAGCCCGAGCGGGGTCAGCACCACGAGGGCGGCGATCAGCGCGAACGCCGGCGCGAGCGCGCGCCGGACGGCGTGGCGGCGTCTTCGAGGCCGAATCCGGGAACCGTACGGCGCAGAAACGCGAGAATGCCCGCCGTGAAGATGACTTCGACCGGGCCCCCAGACGGCGAGATGCCCGATCGAGCATGGCCGGAACCGAAACCGAAGGGGGTACGAGGCAGTACAGGCCGCGCCGGCAGCATCGGTGAAAAGAATGGGCTGGATGCCGAACTCCAGCGCGGCGCACAAAGCAGCGCAGTTGATGCCGACGTAGCGCCGATGCCTGCGGCGATGAGCTCGCGCTCGAGGTCGGAGGGACCGCCGCGGACGAGCGAGTAGACGCCGTAGCCCACGAACGGCATGACGACGGCCATGTTGAAGCAGTTGGCGCCCAGGGCCAGAATGCCGCCGTCGCCAGACGCAACGGATGATGAGCGCGATGGATACCGCGATCGTGGCGGCCCAGGGGCCGAACAGCACGGCGACCAACGTCGCGCAGACGGCATGGCCCGTCGATCCGCCCGGAATGAGAATGTTGAACATCATGGAGAGGAAGCAGAACGCCGCCGCGATGCCGAGCAGGCATCTTTTTCGCGCAGCACCGTCTCGCACGCTATCTGATGGCGAATCCCCAAATCGGGGACCATCACGGCGCCGAAAACGCCGCAGGTGGACGGACTCAGGTAGTTCTCCTGGAATGTGCATAGCGCATCCCTTTCCGGTCGGGAAGGCCTCGCGCGATGAGGGCGCCGTCGGAGATGCGCGCACGCGGCCCTTCCTGACCGAGCGCCTATGCATCCCTCGGACCATCCATTCTCCACGAGCCTCAAGTATTACGTTATTTCAAATCGTAGCACTTTTTCGCATGAAAACGATGCGTAACGAAATGAGAAGAATCGCAACGGACGCCCTGCGCAGGCGAACGCGCAGTATATCATGCTCCTCCAAACCACGCGCCGCTGCGCGCACGGCTGCTTCCGATGGACGTGCTCATCAACGCCATGCCTTCGATGACCCTGATGAACCGCCGATCGGGGATCGTCCGCCGCAGGCGACGCTGCTGCACGAACGAAGAAGATGACCCATGTCTGATTTCATCGCCCCTGAATACGATTCCGTGCGCCGCGACCTCAAGACGATCGAAGACATCGAGGCCTCGACCTTGCGCCCGCTGGCCCCGAAGCAGATCAGCGGCATCTATCGCAGGGCCGAACTGCCGGTGCCCGAAGTCATCGACCGCTGCGCAGGCATATCCATCTTCGGCCGCACGCTCAGAGTCCTGGATCTTCTCAACCGACATCGCCGTCATCCGCAACTGCGACGCCGATGCCGTGCTGTCCGTCTACCCGTTCACCTGTCAGCCCATCATCACCAAAAGCGCTGATCGCGACATCGGAGCGTCCGGTCTTCACCGGCGTGTCCGGCGGAAAGACCACGGGCACGCGCTCGGTCGAGCTCGCGCTCGAATCCGACATGCAGGGGGCGGCGGGCGTCGTCGTGAACTCCCCCAACCCCGTCGCGGTCATCAGCAGCATCTCGCGGCTGATCGACATCCCCGTCATCGCGACGGTCACCGACTTTCGACGACATCGTCCTCGAGAAAATCAGAGGCCGGGGCCCGCATCATCAACGTCGCCGCCGGCGTGCGCACGGCCGATGTGGTGCGCGAGCTGCGCGCCGTATTGCCCGATATGCCCATCATCGCGTCGGGCGGCAAGACCGACGAAAAGCATCCTGACGACTATCGAAGCCGGCGCCGACGCCATCTCCTGGACCCCGCCGAACATCCAGGAGATCCAGCACATCGTCATGGAACGCTATCGTTCCGCTGTAGCACCCGATGCGACGAGGCGCCGGTCCGATCGAAGGACCTGGACGCACCGGCCTTCGCCTCATCCGTTCGCACCATCGACCGTCCGCGTTCCTACCGAAGAAACGAGCATACGATGTTCAATGAGAAGCTCGACGGAATCAGTCGACCAGATCGCCCGGAAATACGACGTGCAGAAATCTCCTTCACCGATCCCCAGCGTCACTTCCCCAGCCGCACCGCCATCATCGACATCGTGAAGAACGTCCGGCGCGTCATGTTCCCCCGCTATTTCGGGGACGAGGTCCCGTGCGGTTCGGGTCCCAAGTACTTCATCGGCGACACGCTGTCGAAGGTGGAATGCGCGCTGCACGAACAGGTGCGGGGCGCTGCTCTTCCGCGACGGCGATGCGATCAGCTACCACGACGCCGACAAACGCGCGAGCGAGATCTGCTCGACGTTCTTCTGCCTGCCCGCGTTGCAGGACCTGCTTCTGAAGGACGTGCAGGCGGCCTTCGACGGCGATCCGGCGGCGCAGAGCAAGGAAGAGATCATCTTCTCGTATCCGGGATTCTTCGCCATCTACGTCTACCGCCTCGCGCATGAGCTGTATCTGCAGAACGTGCCTGATTCCGCGCATCGCATGAGCGAGTACGCGCACAGCGGCACCGGCGTGGACATCAACGCGGGCGCCACGATCGGCGAATACTTCTTCATCGACCATGCGACCGGCGTCGTCATCGGTGAGACCACCGTGGTGAGGCGATCCGTGAAGATCTACAGGGCGTCACGCTCGGCGCGCTTTCGACGCGCGCAGGGCAGAAGCTCAAGGGCATCAAGCGCCATCCCACCATCGAAGACCATGTGACCATCTATTCGGGCGCGAGCATCCTCGGCGGAGAAACGGTGATCGGCGAGGGATCGGTCAGTGCGGGCAATGCCTTCGTCACCCTCGTCGGTGCCGAAGAATTCGCGCGTGGCGCTCAAGAACCAGGAAGTGCGCGTGCGCCAGCCCGGCGAGCAGGAAGACCCCTGGTTCTACGTCATCTAAGATCGGTCGGCACGGCCGCCTGCACGGCTTCGGCGGCCTTCAGCCGGCTTCAGGATCGAGGGAAGGCGGCATCGATGGCGATGGCGGCGCCTGTTTCAACCGCGCCGTTCTCTATGCAGCGCCCTCGATTCCGCTGTCATGGCCATCGGTCCCGCCTCCTTCGACGACCCGCGCAGACTGCCCGTTCGAACCTGCCGCGCTACATGGCGAACGTCGCGCGCACCAGGTATTCGATATTTCCCTTCGTGCCGGTGATGGGGCTTTCGACGACGCCCGAAACGATGAAGCCCGCCTCCGCGAGCGCCGCTTTCACCTCTTCGACCGTACGCAGGCGCACCGCCTCATCGGTGACGATGCCATGGTCGGTTTCGTCGTGCGCGCTTTCGAACTGGGGCTTGACGAGCGCGATAAGGGCGCTGCCCGCATGGCACAGCCGGGCGAACACCCCGGCGAGCGACGCGAGCCCGATGAACGAGAGGTCGGCCACGAGCACATCGAACGGAGCGCCGAGATCGGCAGGGTCGGCCGTGCGGATATTGGTGCGCTCGAAGACGCGCGTGCGCGGATCGGTGCGCACCTGCCAGGCAAGCATGCCGTAGTTCACGTCCACGCAGGCGACACCCTTCGCGCCGCGCTGCAGGAGGCAGTCGCTGAATCCGCCGGTCGAGCTGCCGATATCGATGCAGGAACATCCTTCGACCGTCTGCTCGAAAGCATCGAGCGCCCCTTCGAGCTTATAGCCTCCGCGCGATACGTACTTGCGCCGGCCCTTGACCGATAGGTCGGCATCGGGAGCGACCGGAACCGCGGCGCTCGTGGCGAACGCATCGTTCACCTTGACCTCGCGGGCGAGCACCGCGCGCAGGACGGCTTCCCTGTCGGGAAATATGCCACGATCGACGAGCTCGTCATCCAGCCGGCGCTTCTTCGCCTTGCGCGCAGCGCCCTGCGCGCCCGATGCATGCGGCGACATCGCAGGAGCCTTATGCGAGCGTGACCGACAGGCGTTCGGCGACCGATCGCGCGATGCCTTCGGCATCGATGCCTATCGCATGATGCAGCAGCGGCACCTTGCCCTGCTGAACGAACTCGTCAGGAATGCCGATGGTCATCATGTCGGGAATGCGCGCCAGGTCGCGTGCATGATCGACGACCTCGTGGATGACCGCCTCGCCGACGCCGCCCTGGATGACGCCTTCCTCGAGGGTCACGATAAGCCTGCAGTCGCGCGCGGCGGACATGACGGCCTCCATATCGAGCGGCTTCACCCAACGCATATCCACGACGCGCACCGAAAGCCCTGCGGCCTCGAGCGCGTCGGCCGCGCCTCGGCCTCCTGCACCATGCGTCCGAACGCGAGCAGCGCGACATCGGAGCCTTCCCGCACCAGGCGCGACACGCCCGGCTCGAAGGTTTCGGGTTCGGAAGGAAGCGCGACGCCGCGACCGGCCCCGCGCGGATAGCGCAGGGCGACGGGCCGTCCAACGCCAGGGCCGTATGCAGAGGCGGATACGAGTTCCACCTCGTCTGAAGGCGCGAGCACGCGCATATGGGGAACCATGCGCGTATAGACCAGGTCGAAGACGCCATGATGCGTGGGGCCGTCGTCGCCGACAAGCCCGCCGCGATCGATGGCGAAGACCACGTGCAGGTCGGGCAGGGCGTTGTCGATGATCATCTGGTCGATGGCGCGCTGCAGGAACGTGGAATAGAGCGCGACGACCGGAAGCTTGCCGCTCGCGGCAAGACCGCTCGCAAGACCGACGGCATGCTCCTCGGCTATGCCCACATCGATGAACCGATCGGGGAATTCGGACGAGAACTTCGCCAGGCCGGTGCCATCCTTCATCGCGGCCGTGATGGCCACGACGTCTTCGTTGTCTTCGCCTCGCGCACGAGCGCGTCGGAAAACACGTTCGTGTACTTCGGGGCGGCATTATTGGATGCGAGGGGCTTGGCGGTGCGTATGTCGAAGGGGCTGATGCCATGGAATATGCTGGGGTTCTTCTCGGCCGGGCCCGTAGCCGCGGCCCTTCTTCGTGACCACGTGGATGAGCACGGGGACGTCCGAATCCAGCACGGCGGAAAGGATGCTCTTGAGCGCCGGGATGTCATAGCCGTCGATAGGAGCGGTGCACGAGCCCGAGCTGCTCGAACAGCATCTCGTCGGGAATGATGAACTGCTTGATGGAGTCTTTCAGGCCGCGGCTGATGTTCAGGAAGCCGCGCGACGCCTTCCCGCCCGATTCCAGACGCTCCTGCAGCTGGTCCTTGCGCGTGGTGTAGGCGCGCGAGGCGCGCATGCGGCCGAGGTAGTTGGCCATGGCGCCGACGCTGCGTGAAATGGACATCTCGTTGTCGTTCAAAATGACGGCCATCTGGGTCTGCGTCTGGCCGATGTGGTTCAAGGCTTCGAAGGCCATGCCGCCCGACAGCGCGGCGTCTCCGATGATAGCCGCTACTTTCTCATGGCTTCCGCGCAGGTCGCGGGCCATCGCGCAGCCGAGCGCGACCGAAAGCGAATCGGATGCGTGACCCGAGGGATGCACGTCGTGGGGGCTTTCGGACGGCTTCGGGAAAGCCCGAGATGCCTCGAAAGGTCCTGAGCGTATCGAAGTCCTTCGCGCGACCGGTGACGAGCTTATGCGCATAGGCCTGATGCCCCACGTCGAAGACGAGCTTGTCGGTCGGGCAATCCAGCGACGGCGTGGCACGCGAGGATGAGCTCGACCACGCCGAGGCTCGGGCCGATGTGGCGCCGTTGTTCGATCGTGGTGTAGATGATCTGCTCGCGAATCTCATCGGGCGAGACGTGCGAGCTGATCGTCCGTGAGCGTCTTAAGATCGGCCGGAGACTCGATCGAGTCAAAGCAAGCGAATAACCATAGGCGGAAGGTTCGGCAGGTCTACAGGCTCGCGTCGCCGTCCCTCCTCTCGGATTGACCGGACGCCGTATCGTCGCCGATGGCCTCGGACGACGCGGGGAAGGATCCCGGCGACAGCATCATCATCGGTGCTGGTCAGCTGTTCAAGAAGATCGGTTGCCTGCATGCCGAGCTTCACGGCCTCGTCATAGAGCGCAAGCGCCTCGTCGAGCGTCACGCCCTCTCCCCTGACCTGGCCGTCGATCGCCGTCAGGCGATCGCGTATCTCCGTGAACCCACGCTGATCTTCCATGGGAAACGTCCTTAGTCCTCGACCGAAAGCGCAACGGCGGCGACCTCGGGAGCAGCCGGAGCTGCGCCGTCGGCGACGAAAGCCGCCGATACCTCGGGTTCGGCGGTTGCAGCGGTTCCTTCGACCGTTTCGATGGGTTCGGATTCGACCGCATCTTCAGACCCGTCGGCCGCAGGGGATTCCGCCGGCTCGGCGGACGCGGCATCATCGGGCGCGGACGCCGCATCGGAATCGGAGCCGGAACCGGATGCCTGTTCGTCCAGATCGCGCGCGACGCGACCGAGCAGGCCGTTGATGAAGCGGTAGGAATCGTCTCCGCCGAATTCCTTGGCGATTTCGACGGCTTCGTTGATGGACACGGGGATCGGCACCGCGTCGACGTATTTCATCTCGTACACGGTGATGCGCAGAAGCTCGCGATCGACCATGGGCATGCGGTTGACGGCCCCAATTCGCAGAGCGCTCGCTGATGATGCGGTCGATTTCCGCACGATGGGCGGAAAAGCCCAGCAGCAGAAGACGACCGTATTCGTTGAGACCGGCTTCCTCGGGGATATCGCCCTCTTCGAGGATCCGGTCCACCGGCTTGCCGATGATTTCGCTCTGATACAGCACCGAGGCGGCCGAACGACGGCCGAAGGTGTGCTCTTGACGCTTGGCTTTTCCCATGTGGCGCTGACCCTATTCTCCGAAGACGATGCCGTCGACGAAGACGTCGACCGACGCGACGGCGAAGCCGATCTGCGTTGCGACCGCATCCACGACCGCCGTGCGAACCTTTTCGGCCACCTCGGGGACAGACCTTGCCGTATTCGACGTCGATATGGACGGCCACGTTGATCTGCTGCGCGTCATCCATCGTGACGTCGACCGCAGGAGCAGGCTGGGCGCCCTTGGGCGCGAAGCGCGAACGAAGCCCGGAAAGGGACGACGCGCCGACGCTGGCCACGCCTTCGATGTCTTTCGCCGCGAGGGAAACGATGGTTTCCATAACGCCCGGCGCGAGGCCGAGGCCGTCGATATACAGTTCTTCGCTCATGGCTGGTCCTTTCATGGAGCCCGTATATACGCAGTTGCTCATTGTACCGCACGCGACCGCTCGCAATCGAAGGCGCGCCTGTTCGATGAAGAAAGACCATGAGGAGCCGGATCGCCCGGGACCGCATAAGGCAGAGTCGCCCGGACCGAAGCCATGCTCGCCCGCAGCCATGCCCAAGCCGAACGAAGCCACGGCCATGCTCTGACCGCAGCCACACCCTGACCGCGACCATACTCGGACCGCAGCCATGCCTGGACCGCAGCCGTGAATGCAAAGCCGCCCCGCATCCTCTTCTTTTCGAAGGACGCGGGGCGATCTGGAAACGGACTATCCGTCCGAGGATGCCGCTTCGACGCGCATGCGCGCTAGAACGCGATGTCGATGAAGTCGGTGCGCGCTTCCCGGCCTGGAAGATGGCCGTATCGAGCACGCGCTGTGGAACGGGATCGTGGTCGGATGCCCTCGATGGCGAATTCGTCGAGCGCGCGACGGGCGCGCTGGAGCGCCTCTTCGCGATCGGATCCCCAGACGATGAGCTTGGCGACCATGGAATCGTAGTAGGGCGAGATCTGCGCCTTGGGTGAGGTATGTCTCGATGCGCACGCCCGGGACCGGTCGGCACCTCGAAACGCGTGATGGTACCGGGGCTCGGACGGAAATCGTTGTCCGGATCCCTCGGCGTTGATGCGGAACTCGATGGCATGTCCGTTCGGCGAGAACGGCGCGCGCGAGTGCGCACCGCATCGGTTCGCCCGCAGCGATACGCAGCTGTTCCTTGATGATGTCCACGCCGGTGATCTGCTCGGTGACGGGATGCTCCACCTGCACGCGCGTGTTCATCTCCATGAAGTAGAATTTGCCGGACTCGTCGAGCAGGAACTCGATCGTGCCGGCATTGCGATGAGTCGACCGCGCGCACGGCCTTGATGGCGGCGACGCCCATCGCGCGACGCAGCTCGAGCGTGAGCGCAGGCGACGGCGCTTCCTCGAGCAGCTTCTGATGGCGGCGCTGGATGGAGCAGTCGCGTTCGCAGAGCGAGATGTGGTTGCCCGAAGTCGTCGGCCAGAACCTGGATTTCCACGTGGCGCGGGCGCAGCACGAGCTTTTTCCAGGTAGACGTCTCCGTTGCCGAACGCCGCCTGGGCCTCGGCCTGGCGGCTGACGAACGCGCCGTCCAGATCCTTCGGGTCGTGCACCTCGCGCATTCCCTTGCCGCCGCCGCCGGCCCGATGCCTTGATGAGCACCGGGTAGCCGACGCGATCGGCGAAGGCGCGGGCGTCCTCGACATCTTCGATCACGCCGTCGGAGCCGGGAACGGTAGGGACGCCGCAGGCGGTCATCGTCTCGCGGGCGGCCGCTTTGTTGCCCATGCGTTCAATACAGTCGGGCGACGGGCCGATGAAGACGAGATCGTTGTCGGCGCAGGCGCGGGCGAAGTCGGCGTTTTCAGCGAGGAAGCCGTAACCGGTGCACGGCTTCGCAGCGGTGGTGTTCGCCGCCGCAATGATATTCGACATGACCAGGTACGACTTGCCGGCAGGCGCAGGTCCGATGCAGACCGCCTCGTCGGCGTAGCGAACGGGCAGCGTGTCGCGGTCGGCCTCGGAATACACCGCGACCGTCTTCACGCCCAGCTCGCGGGCCGCGCGCATGATGCGCAGGGCCACTTCGCCGCGATTGGCGATGAGGATCTTCTTGAACATGGGATCTACGCTCCCTCGCCCGCGTCGGCCTCGCGATACGGCTCGATATAGAAGAGCGCCGTGCCGATTCGACCGGCGAGGCATCTTCGACGCAGATCTCGCGCACGATGCCCATCTGGGGGCGCGCCGATCTCGTTCGCCAGGCTTCATGGCTTCGACGATGCAGAGCGTCTCGCCGGCGGCGACCTCGTCGCCCACCTTGACGAGGCAGGCTCGCCGGGAGCAGGGGCGGCATAGAAGGTGCCGACCATCGGAGCGGAGACCTTCACCCAGTTGGCAGGGACGGGAATCTTCGCTGGCAGCGAGGCGCGGCCGCAGGGCTGCGGCAGGCTGGGCGGCAGGAGCCGCTGCTGCGACGGAGCCGCTGCAGCGGCAGGCCGCAGAGCCGCGCCGGGCATCCTGATGCTGATGCGCATGCCGTCCTCTTCGACGGTGATTTCGCCTACGCCGGAATCCTCGACGACCTTCGCGAGCTCGCGAATCTGGCTGATATCCACGTAATCGTCCTCCTTGGTCTGGTTGGACTCGTTTTCGAGCAGGAACTCCACCTTCTCGGTGGCGCGATGCTTGGACAGGTAGTTGCGCGCCTCGTTCGGGAAGAGGGCGTACATGAGCACGTCTTCCTCGGATTGGGCGAGGTCGCCGATCTCTTCCGCGACTTCATCGTAGGTGGTGGTGACGAGCGAGGCGGGCGACACGTCGGGAGGCAGCACGCTGTCGGATGCGCCGACGACCTTCTTGAAGACGTCGGGGTCGATCGGACCGGGCGCCTTGCCGTAGTAGCCGCACAGGTAGTCCTTCATTTCCTTGGAGACGATGCTCCAACGGGAGCCAGTGAGCACGTTGAGGACGGCCTGCGTGCCGACGATCTGGCTCATGGGCGTGACGAGCGGCGGATAGCCGACCTCGGCGCGCACCTTCGGGATTTCGACCAGCACCTCGTCCAGGCGATCGGTCGCCTTCTGGATTTCCAGCTGGGCCACGAGGTTCGACATCATGCCGCCGGGGACCTGATGGCTGAAGACCTTCATGTGCGCGAGCGACGTCACGCCGCGGTTATAGTGGCCGCGCTTGCGGACCTCTTCCCAGTAATCGGCGATTTCGAACAGGAGATCGATGTCGTAGCCGGTGTCGTACTTGCTTTCGCGCAGCGCGGCGACGACGGTTTCGACCGCGGGATGGCTGTTGCCGAAGGCGAGCGGGGCGGACGCGGTGTCAGCCACGGCGACGCCGGCTTCGGCGGCCTTGAGGATGTTGGTGGGCGCCATGCCGCCGACGTAGTGGCAATGCAGGGTGGACCGGCAGGCCGACTTCGGCATTCAAGACGCTGACCAAGCGCTCCGTTCGGTATGGCGTGAGCATGCCCGCCATGTCCTTGATGGCGATGGAGTCGGCGCCGAGATCTTTGAGCTGCTGGGCGTATTCGATATAGGCATCCAGCGTGTGCACCGGCGAGACGGTGTAGGAGATGGCCGGTTCGAACCAGCCGCCGCAGGCCTTGACCGCCTCGGCGCTGTCGATGACGTTGCGGATGTCGTTCAGGGCGTCGAAGACGCGGAAGACCTGCACGCCGTTCTTCTTGGCGCACGCCGTGAAGCGATTGATGATGTCTTTGGAATAGTGCTTGTAGCCGACCAGGGTTCTGACCGCGCGTCAGCATGGAGAGATCGGTGTTGGGGTCAGGCGCTTGATGGAACGCAGGCGTTCCCAGGGGTTTTCGTCCAGGAACCCTCAGGCAGGTATCGAACGTGGCGCCGCCCCAGGCCTCGATGGCCCAGTAGCCGACCTTGTCCATCTTCGGCAGGATGGGCAGCATATCGCCCAACTGCATACGCGTCGCCCAAAGGCTCTGCTGGCCGTCACGGATGGTGGTATCCATGGGCTGCAAACCTGGCATGCTTCACCTCTTCGGAGTCGATTCGCCGCGCTTCCCCGCGCAGTCGATAGCTGATCAGTATACGCAGCGCGTCGGAAACGCCCCGCGTCAGCTTGGTGAACATCAGGTAAAAGGCAGAGCTGGTGCGAGCGGGCGACTGAGTAGTCGCGCAGCTGCAAGGCTCGGCGATCAAACGATGCGAACCGCCCGTGCCCGACGACGCGAACCGCCCGTGCGCTAGAGATGCTTCGATGCGATGTCGGCGGCGGAGATGGTTTCAGGATCGGCATCGAACGCGGCCTTAGCGACTTCCCACGCCTGAAGGTCGAGCTCGTCTTCGATGCGCTCGAGGGTTGCATTGCCTGCGGAATCAATGCCCAGAGAACCGATAGCCATCTTGGAACCTCGGCGGAAACCTTCTCTTTTTCAAAGCGCATAGCCATACGGACCTCCCTTCACGCTTCCAGCATCCCTAGCATGGAATCCATCCCGTCCGATCAGCATCTGTTGGAGGCTTTACTCTGAGCCACGTCTTCATACTGTCTTCGGATGGAGACAGGATAAGCAAAACGAAGACCCATACTCCGTTCTCCTCGTGTCGTTGACAAAGAGTTAGCCCTGCACATACACTCTGGAAAAATCGCAGTTCCGAAAGACGGAGCCTTGCCATGGATGATGCGCAGATGTGGGAAGCACTCTGACTCCCGAACAAGAAGCCGAATTGCACGACAAGGATGTCAGACGCGCGAATTTCTGCTTGAACCCTATGCCCAGGGTGCAGGGCGGCCCGCAAGAAGCAGCATGGGTTCTGGTATCAGGCGGTACGCGCGAGCGACGACAAACTGTGCCCCTGGTGCTCCTCATACGCTCGGGCAGTGGGCAAACGCGCCTACGAACCCGTTTCCGATGAAGAGATCGACGCCATTCCTGGACTCGAGAAGACCAGATGACTCGCCTCGAAGACCACTATCGGCTGCATCCCTTCCCCTCTTCGTCGTCCATATGGCGGGAATCGTCGCATTCTTGGCTTCCATCATCTCCGCATCATGGTCGCGACGAGACCCTGAGTCCGGATAGCACCAGCGACATGGTGCACCGCATCTCCAGCGCGGCGCTGCTCCTCCCGTTCGTCGCGGGCATGGCGGAGGCCGTCATCGTGAAGGCGAGGAAAGCGGGCGAGGCAGGTCCAACCCTCCGTTCGGATACCGCCATCGCGCGCTCGCTGATTCCGGGATTCAAACGCGACGCCGCCATCTACGCTGCCCACAGCGTTATTTCGTGGATCGTTCTGCCTTTGGCGCTCGTCGTCATGATCCTGTCGGGATTCCCGTTCGCAGGCTGCCTGCACAGTGCGCATCCGGTTCTCGGCGCTGCCTTCGTGATCCTCGTGGCGGCGCACACGGTTCTCAGCGTCCGCGCGGCGCATCCGGGAGGAGATGGACAGGCGTCACGGACCGGCTGCGATGACCGCCAGCCAGGCCCGGCCTCCTCGCAAAGGCCGATGCTGACAATCACGATCGAGAAATGTCGCCGACGTCCATGAATGCGAACGCGACTCCGTATCCGATGTCCGTTCTGATTGAAGAATGAATAGAAGGAGCGTCTTCCTTGTCGTCATGCCGTGCGCGAATTTCCATCGTTGCATCGATCGTCATCATGCAGGTTCGTCTTTCATGTCTAACCTAATCCCCTATCTAACCTGCTCCCAGGTCGCGCGGGTCGTGTGCCGAAGGCTGCAAGTCAAACCCTCCCTCAATGCCAAAAATCAGAGTTTTGTATACCCTATAGGGGTATATTTTCGATACATAAGTTGTACATTATAACTAAAGTAACGCTCGCATAGGGACAGTTTTCGTTATTAAGACAACAGAAATGAGCTCGAGATTCTCTAAACAGCCATATTTTGACACCGGCATCGGATTTCTCGTCGAAAAAGGCTATACCCTCCCTATTTTTGCTCTCTCTTGATGCAAGCAGAACGCCGTTGGCAGGTAGATTGATGGAATGGGAACTGATAGAATGGAGCCTTTGCTCCTGCCCCTCAACCCGCTATGATCCCATCTCAACCCACTATGAAAAGGGAAAACGGACGCGAATCCGCAATCAGGCGGCATGCGCAGGATACGCGTGTAAAAATCTTACCAACGTGCTGAAGAAAACCGCTCCGGCTCGTTTTGAACCGCACCCTTCGAAATCCGTCTCAGTTTTCCTAAGTCCGAATTTCGAAGACGCAGCTCGCGTGGAGCCAGGGCGGCGTCGGTATCACCGTCGTGCCGGGACGCGGCGATGTATGCGACGGTTGCGTAGCAGGTTGCGCGACAGCCTTACAACGGTCCGTGCCGCGGTCCTACATGCGCTTGACGAAGCGGCCGTCACGCGTGTCGATCTGGAGGACGTCGCCGACGTTCACATACATCGGGACCTTCACCTCGGCACCGGTTTCGAGCGTAGCGGGCTTGGTGGAACCCTGGACGGTGTCGCCCTTGAAGCCCGGTTCGGTGTCGGCGACCGTGAGCTCGACGAACATCTGCGGCTCGACGCCGAGCAGCTCGCCATCGGCGTATTCGAGCGTGACCTCGTCGTTTTCCTTCAGCCACTGGGCATTTTCGCCCACCTGGTCGGCCGGCAAGGAAATCTGCTCGTAGCTCTGCGGGTCCATGAAGTAGAAATCCACGCCGTCGTTGTAGAGGTATTGCATCGTGGACTGCTCGAGACGGACGGTCTCGAATTTGAAGCCGGCGTTCACCGTGTCGGAAAGCACGCGGCCGTTGCGGATGTCGCGCATCTTCATGCGCACGAACGCGCTGCCCTTGCCCGGCTTGACGTGCTGGAATTCAACGATCTTGCACTTCTTGCCGTTGTAGACGATGCACATGCCGTTCTTGAAATCGGCGGTGGAGATGGTTGCCATGGGCTGTTCCCTTCCCTATACGCCAGGCGCGCGCCTGGAAGACCTGCATTCCGCCAAGTCGTCCCCGGCTGGATTCACGGCGCTAAATTATAACCAGTTCGTGGGTCGATGCGGTGAAAACCTCAAAACCATCAGCAGTTACCACGCCGAAGTCCTCGAGCCGGCATCCCGCTTCCCCGCTCAGGTACACGCCCGGCTCCACGGTCACGACGTTGCCGGCCTCGAGCGGCGCCTCGTTTCGCGGAGAGAGCACCGGGAGCTCGTGGATGTCGATGCCGACCCCATGCCCGAGCCCATGTCCCATCTTGCCGGCGAATCCGTGCTCTGCCAGCACGTATTCCGCACGCTCATGCGCAGCGCGGCCGGTCACGCCGGGGCGCAGCATGGCCTCGACCGTCTCGTTCGCCGCCCGCACGGCATCGAAGATCGCCCGCGTCCGCTCGGTCGCATGGCCCACGGCGACGGTGCGCGTCATATCGGAGCAGTAGCTGCGCGCCCGCGCGCCGAAGTCCATGACCACGAGATCGCCGTCCTCCAGGCGCCTGTCGCCCGGGATGCTGTGCGGCGACGCTCCGTTGGCGCCCGATGCGACGATGGATGCGAACGCGAGGTCTTCCGCGCCCATCTTGCGCATCGTCTGCTCAAGCTCGAAAGCCACCTCGCGCTCGGTCATGCCCACGCGCATGAAGCCGACGATGTGCTCGAACGCCGCGTCGGTGATAGCCTGGGCCGCACGCAGACGCTCGATCTCGGCTTCGTCCTTCACGGCGCGCAGCCGCTGACGGCATCGGCCGTCTCCACGAACGTCGGCGACCAGTCCGCGGCGGCGAACGCTTCTTCAAGACGGCGGAATTCACCCAGTTCCATGCTGTCTTCGATGCCGAAGCCGCACAGATCGCTCCCGCGTTGCGCGCCCCGCGCTCATGGAAGCGCGCGAACGACGCGGCCGCCCAGCGCGCATGCGTCATGCGTTCCTCGTCGACAGTCCACTCCCCGCATCGGCCGCCACGCGGCAGGCATCCGCATAGCGCGAGTCGGTATGCAGAGACCGCCGTCTTCGGCGTGACGAAGGCAAGGTGCGCCGGCTCGTCGTCGAAGACGTCCTCCCACCCGGTCAGCCACTTCACGTTCGACAGATCGCGGCGGTAGAAGTCGGCGACCCCTTCGGCCGCCATCATCGCGCGCATGCGTTCCAATCTGGTCATCGGCAAGCTCCTTCGAATCGTCGGCAGCGCGCGTGCGCTCCGTCTTGCATATACAGAAACAGGCGCGAATCAACGAACGACCGCGCATGGTCGTCGCGAGGCGCGGCCGCCTGGGCTGACGCCGCATCCGCACGTCCTTCGCGGCGAATCTGCCTCGTCAGGCGCGGCCGCCCGGCAGACGCCGCATCCGGCGCCCTCGCGCGAATCTGCCCGTCGAAGCACGGTCGTCTTCGTGCCGAAGGGAAAACGTTTGGGACAACAACTGCCTCTCATCGGCTACTTCACGTAGATGCCCCGTCCTTTCAGAACCGCCGTCACACGGGCGCAGGCCTCGGTCGTCGACAACCCTTCGACGTCGACGCAGGCGCAGGCCACCTCCTCGAGCATCGGACGACGCGCGTCCATGATCGAATGCGCGTCGCATCCTTGCGCGAGCAGCGGACGCGTGCGCAGGCTCCTGATGCGCTTCATCGCGCCGTCGCACGAAGAATCGAGGAAGATGGCGAAGCCGCGCTCCGTCAGGATGCGCCTGCCTTCGGGCATGGCGACGGCGCCTTCGCTGCATGACACGATGGCTGGTCCCAGATCGGCGCACGCCGCAAGCGCATGCACCTCGCATGCGCGAAACTTTTCTTCACCCATGTCTTTGAACAGGCGCGACGAATCCCGATGATACATGTTGCGCATATAGGAATCGACGTCGACGGCGGCCACGCCCAGCATGCGGGCCAATCGCCGTGCGATCGTGGTCTTGCCGACCCCCATGATGCCGACGAGAAAGACATTGGTCTTGAGCGTTGGCATGCCGCTCACCTCGACGCCGTCTTGATGCGCGCACGATAGGCATCCAACGCGCGCGATATCGGAAAGGGGCCCTTCGCCGAACGTGCGCACGTAGGCTTCGGCCAACACGCAGGCGACCGCAGGATTCCGCGCATACGGAAGAGAACGGCGCAAGGGCACGCGATGCCGAGGGCATCGGGCGACGCCGCTTGCTCGAGCGTGGTCAGATCGATGCTCGAAAGAATATGCTCCTGATAGCAAGGCAAAACGGTAGAGATGCAGACGATCGGGGCGCCGGTGGACATGCCGCCCGCCACGCCTCCCTGCACGTTGCGCGCATAGGGTGAAGCGCGCGTGCGATCGGCCTGCACGCGATCGGGAAATCGCCGTCCGATGCATGCGCGGATGCATCGCCGAACGCGACCGACGACACCGAAGGCGCGCCCATGACGGCCGCGCGGCGATGAGCGCCGCAAGGCCGCGGACGGGATCGGTCGCGGATCCCAGGCCGGGCACGCAGCCTCGCCGCCACGATGCAGAACGCACCGGGAAGAGGCTCGCCTGCCGTGCGTGCGGCGTCGAGCGCCTCGACCATGAGGCGCGAAGCCTGCGGATCAGGGGCAGTGCACGGCGGACGTCTCGATATCGAGCGGCGCGAACAGCGCCGCCTTCTGCGCGTCCAGGTCGCAGCTCGACCGAGCCTATGCGCGAAGAGAACGAGCGCACATCGACGCCCAGCTCGGCCAGAAACGCCCGGGCGGCGAACGCGGCGGCCGCGCGCACGATCGCATGGCGCAGCGTGACGGCCTGCAGGGCGGACGCGCAGTCGTCTTCGTTCATGCGCAGGAAGAATGCCAGGTCGGCCGTGCCGAAGCGCGGCGTCTGCGAGCTGTGGGCGTCGAGGGCCTCGGAAAAGGCGGTGCCGGCGAAATCGACTTCGAGCAGAAGCGGCGCGGCGGAAGACCGATCGCGGGCAAGCCCCGACAGCACGGTTGCACGCGGAAGGACCTGGGGCGCATCGGGTGTGGAGCAGAAAAGCAGAGCTTCGACCGCGCGATCGAGATCGGTCTGCGCATCGGAGCGCTGCAGGGCGATGCCCGCAGGCATTCCCTCGATAACGGCTATGTAGCGGTCCGCCGAATGTCGCGTGACGTCGATGCGCATGCCCTCTCCCACTCCCACGTTCGCGAGCGATTGTAGCACGGGGAAAACGATGCATCTAAGACGCAGCATAGGCTGGAACAGCATCGACACAGAGCGCTCGGACGGCGGCTACGACTCGGCGTCCATGCCGGCGAGGATACGGCGGTCGACGGCGCGCAGCACGTGCATCTAGGCGAGGTCGGCCGTGCAGAGAGGATCGACGTAGAACGCGCGCATGCCGTGCAGATGCGCGCCCAGCACGTCGGTCGCAAGCTGGTCGCCCTATACCGACGGTCGCTTCCTTGCGGGTTCCCCATCAGGCGCAAGCGCGCCCGTAGAAAACAACGCAGCGGCTTGCATGCCTTCGCCACGATAGGAAGTCCCGAGATCGCGTGCGTGGTCGTACGCGCTCGCATGGCAGTTGTTCGAAAGGATGCAGGCACGCACGCCGTAGGCACCGAGCCCTTCGAGCCACACCCTCACGTCGTCAGGCGCCGCATGGGTATCGCGCGCGACGAGCGTGTTATCCATGTCGAGCAGCACGCAGGAGATGCCTGCATCCCTCAGGTCGCGCGCCGGATCGATGGCGGTCACACGCGTGAAATGCCTGTCGGGACGGAAGAGATGCATGCGAAACGGGGGCGCGGCGGAACTACGACGTCTTCGAGGCCGTGTACTCCTGGTACTTGGCGATGGCGGCGTTATGCTCGTCGAGCGTCTTCGAGAACGCGTGGTCGGAATACCCCTTCTCGTTCACGATGAAGAAGTACAGGTAATCGGTCGTCGCGGGATTGCAGGCGGCCTTGAGCGATTCGATGCTCGGATTGCAGATAGGCCCTGCCGGAAGACCCTTGTTGAGATACGTGTTGTACGGGCTTTCGGTCTGAAGATCCTCGGGCGTGACCTCCCCGCCCGTCACATAGCCCATCGTGGCGTCGGACTGCAGCGCCATATCGGCCGCAAGGCGGTTGTAGAAGACGGAAGAGACCTGCGCGCGTTCATCGGGATGGTTGGCATCGGGCGCCGCCTCCTTCTCGATGACGGACGCCATCACGAGCACCTGGTAGGCGCTTAAGCCCTCGAAGTGGGATACGAATAGTCGAGCGAGGCGACCTCGGTCGCGTACTGATCGAGCATCATGCGGATGACGTCGTCGGCCGTCTTCGCCCCTGAAAGATCGTAGCGTCTTCGGAAAGAGGAATCCTTCGAGGGAATCGTCATAGGCGTCGGAAAGAAACGGGTAATCGGACACGTAGTTGGATGCGACGGCCTCGCTTCGTGAAATCGTCCGCCGTGATCGAACCGGAAGTCGACTTCTCGACGGCGGACGCGATCTGCGCGACCGTATAGCCTTCCGGGATGGTGAGCGTGTCGGCGCTCGAGGCGCCCGACACGATGGTCTTGGCGACCCTGCTCGAGCGTCATGCCCGCGGTGAACGTACACGCCCGACTTGAACCGGGAATCCAGCCCGGCGCCTTCGCATAGGCCAGAAACTCGTCGGCGTCGGGAACGACCCGGACGACTCCAGAAGCTTCGCGGTATTGGAGGCCGTCGACCCGTCGGGAATGGTGACCTTGACGTCGGCGGCGACGGCGACCCTGCGAGCCGTCGATGTCCTCGGCTTCCGCAGAGCATCCGCGCAGAAGCGACGTGGCGGCGAACGCGGCGATGGCCAGGACGACGATGGCGATGATGGCGCTCTACGTAGGGACCCTGCTCTTGCGCGGCCGGATGTGAGACGTGTCAGGTTTTGAATTAGCGCTCGCCTTTGGGCATGCACCGCACGGGCACGATGGTTCGGATGGTTGCTGCACGTAATCTGCCCTACGGGGCATGCCAGATCCTAACGTTGCTCGGAAGCGTCGTGACCCTGCGCAGGAGCTGCGCCCTTCGAAGCCGGGTTCGAATCAAGCCACGACTGGAGAAATATACTCGCTGCGATCATGTCCACTTTACCGCGCATCGCCCGCTCGTCATAGCCCCTTCACGCAAAAATCTCTTGGCCCTCGGACGAGCTCAAGCGTTCGTCGGAAAAATAAAGGGGCAGGTCGCAGGCTTTCGCGATGCGCTGAGCACGCTCTTTGAGGGAAGCGGCCTGGGGCCCCTGCTCTCCGGCGAGGGTGAAGGGAAGCCCGCAGACCAGAGCATCAGGGCATCCAATCTTCGACGAGCATGCGGAAAGGTGCCGCGCCCGAGGACCCGGCCGCAGGAAGGACCTTGAGCGGCGACGCGACGCGACTCGGCGGATCGCTGATCGCGATGCCGATGCGCGCGTCGCCGATATCGAGGGCCATCGTACCTCACGTGCGCGGCTTTCCTAGGCGCCGAGGAACGCGCGGTGCCGCCTCGAGCGCGGCATCCATGCCGGATGCGTCCTGCCGCCGGCTCTGAGCCATCGTCGGCTTCGCCGCCGCCTCCTCTTGATGTGGGAGGACGCCTGGTTTGATGACGTCCTTGGCATTGAAGCCCTGCAGCCACGGCCTCGTCGGAGGCGGCGGCCATGACGATCGGCTTGCCGTCGGTCACGGCGCCGAGCACGAGCGCGCCGGGCTTCGGCATACGTGCGCGGACGACGTCCCAGACGTTACGCATGGCGCCGCCGTCGAGCCCGTCCACACGGATCACGATCAGCGGATACCCCGACATCGACCATCGCGTCCAGATACGCCGACGCATCGGATTCGGCGGCCGCCTGCTTGGCACGGCGCGCCTCGGCTTCGAATTCCTTGATAGTCGCCAGGTTCGCGGCGACGCGTGCGGCGACGTCGAGCGGAGCGGACTTGAGCGCGGACGCCGCGGCGTCCAGCTCGGCGGCGCGGGCGTTCAGATAGTCGAGCGCGGCATAGCTGGTCACCGCCTCGATTCGGCGCGTGTTGGCGGCGACGCTCGTCTCGGCGACGACCTTCAGCAGGCCGATTTCGGCCGTATTGCGCACATGGCAGCCGCCGCAGAGCTCGCGGGAGAAGCTGCCGGCCTCGACGACGCCGTACCGTGTCGCCGTACTTCCGCCGAACAGCGCCGTCACGCCGGATGCGCGCCTCATCGAGCGAGGTCTCGTAGATATTCATATCGGTGGCGGACATGATGACCGCATTCGCGAGGTCTTCGACCTGCTTGATCTCGTCGGCCGTCATCGGCGCGAAATGCGCGAAGTCGAATCGCAGGCGGTCGGGAGCCGACATAGCTGCCGGCTTGGTTGACGTGATCGCCCAAGACCCGGCGCAGCGCGGCATGCAGGATGTGCGTCGCGGTATGGTTGCGCGTGATGCGCGCGCGACGGTCGGCGTCCACGGCGGCGGCGACGTCCTCTCCCACCGACAAGGACCCCTTGACGACCTTCACGCGATGGCAGATGAGGCCCGCTTCGGGAGCCTTGGTGTCTTCGACCTGCACGCAGCCGCCGGCGCCCTCGATGGTGCCCGTGTCGCCGACCTCGCCGCCCATCTCGGCGTAGAAGGGGTCTTCGCGAGCACGAGCTCGGCCTCTTCGCCCTGCTCGATACGGGCGACGCGCGCGCCGTCCTTGATGAGGGCGACGATGGAAGAGGCGGCTTCGGTATGCTCGTAGCCCACGAAGATGCTGGCGCCGACTTCCTTCAGGGTCTCGGCGTGCACGCCGCCATAGGTGCTCCACGCGGCCTCGGCGTCGCCCTTAGTGGCGGCGCGGGCGCGGGAACGCTGCTCTTCCATGCAGGCGTCGAAGCCCGCATGATCGACCGTGACGCCGCTTTCGGAGCAGATCTCCTCGGTCAGCTCGATCGGGAACCCGTAGGTGTCATGAAGCGTGAAGGCCGTCTGGCCGGGAAGGACGGAGCCGTCCAGCGCAGAAAGCTCGTCGACCAGGTAGGCCTGGCCCGTGCGCAGCGTGCGGCCGAAGCGCTCCTCCTCGGAGAGGATGATGCGCTCGACGAGCTCGCGGTTGTCGACGATCTCGGGATAGACGTCGCCCATGAGCTCGATGATCTTCGCAAGGTATTCGCCGAGGAACGGGCCTTCGATGCCGAGCTTATGGCCGTGCATGACGGCGCGGCGCAGCAGGCGGCGCAGCACGCAGCCGCGGCCTTCGTTGACGGCAGGATGCCGTCGGCGATCATGAAGGCGACGCTGCGGCTGTGATCGGCGCAGATGCGCAGCGAAAGATCCACCTGGCCTGCGCGCCGTCGCCGGCGGTCGCGTTCGTGCCGCCCCGATAGGACGCGCCGGAGAGGCGCTCTCCGACGGCGACCAGGTCGCGCAGCACGTCGGTCTCGTAGTTGGACCGGACGCCCTGCATGATGGCGGCCATGCGTTCAAGGCCCATGCCCGTATCGATGTTCTTCGTGGGAAGCGGCGCGAGCGTGCCGTCCTCCTGACCGTCGAACTGGGTGAAGACGCAGTTCCAGAACTCGAGGAAGCGGTCGCCGTCGTCGCCGGGGGCATCGCCCTCGAAATCGGGACCCTGATCGAAATAGATCTCGGAGCAGGGGCCGCACGGGCCGGTGGGGCCGGCGCGCCAGAAATTGTCGTCCTCGCCCAGACGGGTGATATGGCTTTCGGGAACGCCGAGGGATTTCCAGATCTCGATGGTCTCGTCGTCGTCTTCGAACACGGTGAAGTAGAGGCGGTCCTGGGAAGCTCGAGCACCTCGGTCGAGAACTCATAGGCCCAGGTGCACATCTCGTGCTTGAAGTAGACGCCGAAGCTGAAGTTGCCGAGCATCTCGAAGAAGCTCAGATGACGGCCCGTCGTGCCGATGATGTCGATATCGTTGGTGCGCACGCACTTCTGGACGGTGGTGGCGCCGATGTAGTTCGGGTCGAATTCTTGACGTGCAGGAAGTAGGGCTTGAACTGGACCATGCCGGCGCTCGTGAGCAGAAGGCTCGGGTCGTCAGGGGATCAGCGACGAGGAAGGCAGGCGCTTGCAGCCCTTTTCCTCGAAGAATCGCAGATACTTCTCGCGAATTTCCGCGGTGGTCATGTATTTCATGCGGGTAATCTCACTCTCCCTACGCGCCCGAAGGCGTACTCGCCGTCTGGTCATTCGGGCATTGTATCGCAGCGCCTTGCGCGCCTGCGCCTAGACGTGCGCGTTTGCACGGAGCGGACACGAGCATCCATAGATTCTTTATGCAAAGAGAAAGACGGCCCTCCCTCCGGTTTCATGTCGAAAGGAGCGCCGCTTCCGGCTTCATGCGAGCGGGAACGTCCGCCCTGCCGCCTGCGTCATGCGGGAAGGACGACGCCCTACTTCTGGCGGCGCGACACCGAGACATCGAGCCCGACGTCGGTGCGGTCGGGATTCGCTTCGGCACGTCCCGCGTCGAAGCGTCGGCGCCGGCATCGGCGTCGCCGCGCTCTATGGCGGTAGGATGCGTCGAACGGCCGGCCTTGCGCGCGGAGCCTTTGCCGTCGCCGCCGAGCTTGCCCGTGAGGGCGGGCGAAATGGACGTCGTCAGCCATGCCGCGGCGCCCGTCGGCTTTAGGCTTGGGGGCGGGGGCGATGGCGTCGGCCACGGCGTCCGGCTTCGTGCCGGGAACCTCCTGCGACGAGGGCGAGCCTTTGAAGAAGACGCCGTCCTCGGCCACGACCTGCAGACCCGTGCCGCGCTCGTAGTAGTAGACGAACAGGGCCTTCGCAAGCGCCGCCACGGGATGGAGATGAGCATGCCCACGACGCTTCCGAACAGACCTTGACGGCCGATCCGGCCGCGCTGCCGATGAACAGGGCCAAGATGACGAGCACCGGATGCACGTCGACCGAGTTGGCCATAGCTTGGGCTGCACGAAGGTATAGACCGTTTTCTTGGATGACGATCGTGCCGATGAACACGACGAGCGCAAGCACGGGATTCGTGAACGCGGCGATGACCACGACCAGGATGAGGCCGATCCAATGCCCGATGACGGGGATGACGTTGAAGACGCCCACGATGATGGCGAGGATGCCCGCGTTCGGAACGCCTGCGACGATGTAGAGGATGCCGCACGCGATGCCGACGATCGTGCAGACCGCGAGCGTGGCGAGCAGATAGCTGTCGATGATGCGCGTCGTGGTGCGGCGCAGCATGCCGAAGCCTTCCCTGCGCGATTCGGGCACGAGGCGCTATCTCGCGGTTGAGGGCCGGCAGCTCCATGAGCAGCCAGAACGCCACGACAAGCGCGAAGCCGATGATCGCGAGCGATCACCGGGCTGGCGCCGAACTCGACGATGCCGGTGGCTGAAGATGCCGCGAAATCGTTCGCCCAGGAGATGAGCGACGACGACATGGAATCGACCCATTCGGACACGCGCGTGTTCTGCATGATATCGGCGTAGCGGGCCGAGAAATCGTTCCACATGCGGGTCGCTTCCTGCACATACGACGGCACGGATGCGATGAGGTTGCTCAGCTGATCGCCCAGACCGAAGGCCAGGCGAGACACGACGATGCCCAGAAGCCCCAGCACGCGCGAAGAGCAGGTACGACAGGGCCGTGCCCAGAACGCGCGGGATGCCGTGCGCTTCGAAGAATGCGACGGGCTTGCGCAGGATGAGCACGAAGATCGCCGCCCACACGACGATGGCGATCGGCGTCGACAGCACGCCCGACACATACCCTGCGGCAGCGATGATGAGCACGATGCCGATAATGGACCAGACCCGATAGAAATGACGCTTGGCGGTATCCGTCCTGATAGACGAGGGCAGCTGGCGGTCCATAGATCTTATGCACGCTCGCTTTCGACGTCGGATGACGGCCTGCGGAGGGCGCCAGGGGAACCTGGACGTACTTGGATGCCTGATCCTGGCGGCCTTGGACCCTTCGCGATCGGCCGTTGGCGGGCGCACGCTCCGGAAGCCGCGGCCGCCTCGGCGGCGAACCCGACCGATTCGTCCGGACGCCTTCTTCGCGCCGACCGCGCCGCGCACCGCCTCGACCACGTTGTTGACCACTGCGGGAAGGGCGTCGTGGCGACATCGTCCACCGCGGAAGCGGCGTTGGCGACATGCCCGGCGATGGCATCCACGTTCTCAAGCGATCCCGTCGACGCGCATGAGCTCGAGGTTGGCGGCATCCACCGTGAGGTTCACGCGCTCGAGCATCGGATCGATGCGCTTGGCGGCAGGAGCCGCGTCGGCCACCATGTCGCTTGACGCGTCCCATGAGAGGGGCGACGTTCGCGTTCGTGTCTTCCACCATGCCGCGCATGCTGCGCAAAAGCCGGACGAGCTCGATCAGCGCCCAGATGAGAGCGACGCCCACCAAGGCGTAAACGATGGAAGCAGGTAGTCCGTGGAAACTCCTCAGTTCGTGTCCACCGAGTGTATCACGCGTCGGATGCGAATCTATCGCGCCTGACGGCATCCACGCGATATGCTTCCCCAACCCGATTCGCCGGTTCGAAGAAGCAGCCGCGCTCGAGGCCCCGGGCAGATAGCGCTAGTCGACCCAATGCCCGGAATAGTCGTGCGGATAGCGGTAGGCATCGTAGATTCGGACCCGGGCGATGGCGGTCGCGCAGATGGCTGGGCACGTCGCGCCGCGGACCGCGGCGCACCTCGGCGAGGGCCGCGTCGATGCCCGCCTCGGCGGCGTTGCTCTTGGGCGCGAGCGCCATGTAGTGGCCGCCTGCGCCAGATTGATGCGGCATTCAGGCGACCGACTGACCTCGACCGCGCAGGCGGCAGCAATGCGTAACCCC
>BNJU01004895.1_pt1 | contig 39858 bp, 49 predicted proteins | sample 8539281 | NCBI WGS metagenome assembly BNJU01 (sample SAMD00202456, study PRJDB9452) | human saliva metagenome | isolation source: human saliva | place: Japan
GGTGCCTCCCAAGCCCCTTTGGATGATGAAACTCCTAAGCCCCTCTGAGAGGGTTCAACTCAGCAGGTCTGAACGATAGAAAGCATGGGCATCAAGCGCTATCGAGCATACCCTTTAATTGGCACGCCAATGACAGGAAGTGGTGTTGAAGCGGCGATAACCGAGGTGAGAGCAGCAGCCATACCAGCTGCAGCAATGATAACTTTAACGCCACGACCTTTTGCTTCCTTGGCAAAAGTCTCTACTGCGTCAGGTGTACGATGAGCTGAGAGTGCATTCACTTCAAAGGAATCTCTTGCTCTTTCCAACCACTTACAAGCTTTTTCCATTACGGGTAAATCGCTTGTTGAACCCATGATAATACTAACTAATGGCTTCATATTCTTAATGTATTAAGTGTTTATTCTTTATTTATTTTGTAACTATATATTATGTAGACAGATATTACTTTTCTGTCAGTTTACTGTTTATTCTTTTCTAATCAGTTGTCTTACCGATTCTCTAGTCATTCTACACAACGATAATCGTAATGAATGAACAGATGATACCTAAGAAGAAACCCGATGCCACCTGCTCTAATGAATGTTGTCTAAGAATCATTCTACTGCTACCTACAAAGCCTGAAACGATGAGCGTAAGACAAAGCCACCACATCGGATTGAAGTTGAATAGCAGTGAAAAGGCTATCAAAGAACCTGTCACACCACCGATAGCTGCCGTATGTGTTGATATCTTCCACCACACGTTGATGATAGCACATAGAATCTGAATGATCAATGCTACCATAAGTATGGACGTCAGCATGTGAGGCAGGTGTAGGATATTCATGATGTAGAAGCACGTGAAGTAGCAAAGAATAGAAATCACATAAGGAACCATTCTTCGCTCTCGTTGCCCTAACTGAATCAATGTCCAGCCGTGGTATTGGCGGTAAAGGTGGATGAGTAAGGTAGGGATAAGCACTGTAAAAGCGTAAACCAAAAAGACATACGACAGCTTTGCCTGCCATGGGAACATACTAAGATAGCTAAAAGTAAAGATAGCTAATATGCCCACAACGGGTAAATAGAATGGTGTGAGAACCATACTCACGACCCTTGCTGTTAATATAATGTTCTTTTCGTTCATACTTTAACACCTAACATTCACCACCCATCACCCATCAACATCACTCCTTTCTCAGTCTTGCCACAGGTAATCCGAGTTGTTCGCGGTACTTGGCAACGGTGCGGCGGGCTATTGGGAAGCCCTTTTCTTTCATCACCTTTGCAAGCGCATCATCGCTGAGAGGTTTGCGTTTGTCCTCTTTGTCGATTACTTCTTTGAGTGCCAACTTGATTTTACGAGTAGACATTTCCTCGCCATCTTCCGTTGTATAGCTATCAGTGAAGAAGAAACGCAGAGGGAATGTACCCCAACGTGTCTGTGCATACTTGATGTTGCTCACACGTGATATGGTCGAGATGTCTAATCCTGTACGGTCGGCAATATCTTTAAGAATCATTGGTTTGAGGTCAGCCTCATCTCCATCTTGGAAGAATTTCCGCTGAATATCGATGATAGCCTTCATCGTCACCTGTAAGGTATGACGTCTTTGCTTTACCGCTTCGATAAATCCTTGTGCCTTTTCCACCTTTTCTTTGGCATAAAGCAACGCCTCCTTCTCCTGTCGATTCATATTAGCTTTGTTGTTGCGGTAGGTCTCCATCATATCGTTGAAGGCCTGCGAAACGTGCAACTCTGGTAGATTGCCGAGGTTTAAGCTGAAAGTAACAGTACCATCATCCTCTGTGTCAATGATAAAGTCAGGTGTTATCTGTTGCAGGTTACGTCCTTGTGTCTCACCCATAGACGACCCCGGCTTCGGATTTAGCTTACGAATCTCACGCTGTAAGCGCCTCTACTTGAAGGTCAGACAGCGACAGTGCGCTTTGAATCTTATCCCAATGCTTCTTTTTGAAAGCGTCGAAATGATGTGAAAGGATATTGTAGATGTATTTATACAGATGACTATCTTTCTCCCACTCACCATTCTCAACCTTACGGTCTATCTGCAACAAGAGACATTCTTGCAAGTCTCTTGCACCGATACCAGCTGGGTCAAAGTCCTGCAGAATCTTCAGTACCTCTTCTAATTCCTTAGTAGATGCATCAATTCCATAGTAGATAGCCAACTCATCGCTGATACTATCGAGGTCTTTTCGCAAGAGTCCGTCATCATCTAAGACTACCGATAAGATACTCCAAGATACTCTTCTGCCGTTCAGTAAGCTCTCTTTCACCCACCTGCTCATTGAGTTTATCAATGAAAGGAAGTTGTCTCCATACACAATCTCCTCATATTCAGCATTATTTCGTTGCTGTCTTGAATCGTATGTAGGAAGATCATCATCCGAACGCATACGCTCCAGTGCCGAGTCGAGCGCATCTTGTCGTTCTTCTCGTTCCTGAAGTGTGTCGAAATCATCGTCTTCTGAATGCTCTACAGTATCGTTGTCGTCAATGCTATCAGTCTCTCTCCTCCCTGCTTCTAAGGCAGGATTATCATCGAGTTCAGCATTAACACTTTTCCTCTAATTCTGTCAGTGGCATCTCCAACAACTTTACTTGCAGCATCTGCTGTTGTGAGAGACGCTGCACTTGTTGTTGTTTCTGGGTCTGAATTTGTACTTGTTCCTGTGCCATTGTTTACCTGAATTGTGCTACAAAAAGTACTAAAAAAACAAGTATAATCAAGTGAAATATTCCTTTAATTGTGCTGCTAAGGCAGAAAGTTTCTCTGGGTTATCATTTCCATAGCGGTTCCATACCTCCTGACATGGGCATTAATAAGGGCGATATCAGAAGGTCGTCACGGTTCAGATAGGGGTCGCAGAGTTGGAACACATCCATCACCTCTACAACCATTCGTGGTTTTATCTTCATCAACTTAGCAAGGTCTATCACCTCAGGTGTCTCCGCTGCCATCGTAATCAGGAGTGAGACGGAAATAGAGGTCGAGAATCATAATGAGCATAAAAGGGCTTTCAGCTCCGTAGCCCTTCCACTGGAAGGAAGTCATGTTCAAAGGTTTCGCGCACCTTCACACCATCATAGAACTTCTTAGGTTGCCCAAACCCTTTCATCGAACGCAGTTTCTTTACGTCTTTGTTCAGCTTTCTTGTGTTCTTTCCATACGTCTCCCAAATCAGATTAATGATGGGCATATCACGATGTCGCAACTTAAAAAGCTGTTCATAGAGGTTCTTTGGCGGTATGTGTAGTTCCAAACTGAGGTCTACCAATGCACGTGAATACATCGGTTTCATTCCCTCTGGCTTTTTTAGGTAAAGCTGTAGGAGTAGTAGCCAGTAGTCATCAGACCATAAAGGATGTGTTGCCATAATCGTAAATTCCCATCCCCTACCCTCTCTTTCTTCAAAGATTGAAAAGTGAAAAACTTAGGTGTAGGAGTGTATCTGTTTGTCTTTCGCAAAGATACTCCTTTTTATTATAATGGCAAAAGAAAGTGGCAGAAAGTTAACGAGTTAATGGGTTTACGATTTGACAAGTTGTTTGTGGTAAATAATTACTCGTAAAGCTGATTTGTTTGTAGGTATGAAATACGTTTTTAATAGGGTATAAAAACAGTGTATGTTAAAGTTACCGTTTTTATTTCCCAATTTTCCCTTGTTAACCCACCGATAGTTACTTTGTTTCTAAATTATTTTCATGAAGAAAAATATTTTTTTCTTCACGTAAAAAAATATTTCTTTTCACGTAAATAAATATTTTTTCTTCATGAAAAATAATTCGCTTTTTGATAAGTATCTTGACCCTCAAAAGAGGGTCTATCTAATGATTTTCTATCCTAAAATGGGTGATTAAAAACCATTCTTTGACTTAAATTAACGACATTCATCAAGCCAAATAACGTATGTTATGTAGTCCTAACGACCTGTTTCTACTTCTTTTCTCCACCCACTAAGTCATCATTCTGAATGCTTCGTTCAGCCTTCTTGACGCTTGCCTTTAACTTACCAAAGCTCCATGAAAATCCGATGTTAAAGTATCGAGGGTACATAACGGAGCGTTCATAACCAGTATAATCACCTTGAACAATACGAGAGATAGTTTCTCTATTTTTGCTGAAAGGAGAATTGGCTGATAAAGATACTGTCAGCTTGTCTTTAAGAAAGCGACGAGTCAGTGAAAAATTATAGTAGAACCAACGTCCTTTAATGGCATACGGATTGTAAATCCTATTACCATATTCACCTCCAATACTGGTTGTCAACGTTAAGTCCCAAGGTATTTCCTGCACCCAATTAAAGTAGATACCACCACCGCAGCCGCTGTTCTTGAGAAGGTGTGGGCAAGGTGATTCGGGCATAACGCATGGAGGCGTTGAGTGTAAACGATGTTCCAGTGAAAGGAGTCCATTCTGTGTAAGATGAAATACCGAACACTTTACTCTTCAGTACGTTCTGATAAGTAGAAACATCTTTGTGATTCTGTTCATACAAGATACGACTTATACCATTGTTGGTAAATGAATAATAGGGACTTAATTGCAAAAGTAAGTTTTGAAGTAACCAACATATACACAAGTTGTAGCTTTTTGGTTGCGACTGCTTTCCTAAGTTTGCATTACCGAAAGAGACTGCTGTTGGTGTGCTAATGATGGCTGGATTGAGATAGCTGATGCCGGGTCTGTTGATGCTGGTATTATAGCTAAACTTCAGTGTTTGACCGTCGCTAATCTTGTATTGTAGGCTTGCTGATGGTACCCAGTCATTGAGATTAGCATGGTAATCAGCATTACTACCATCGGGATAGGATGCTTTCATGCGAGTAAACTCATATCTCAAACCTGCACGAGCAGCCCATTTACCAGCGGTGAAGATATATGAGAGGTAGGCAGCAGCCACTTGTGCGTTATGCTTGAACTTACTTTTCCATGTCAGGGGTAGTCCCTTGATAGTCCATTAATGACGTACTGTTGTTGTAACGAAGGATATATTTTGTTCCGCTTTCTATCTTGTGGTGTTTTCCAAAGGGTCGTACATAGTCAATCTGGAAAGTGTGTTCAGTGAAGCGTTCACGGGTGTTCTGGTCGTAACTTGTATAGCTGACAGGGAAGTTTACCATATTGCTATATGTCTGACGGAAGATGGTGTGTGGTCGTGTAGCCAACATATAAGAAAGCGTCAGGATTTTCTCCATCTAAATGAGTCTTATGTTGATAGTCCAAAACGTCCTCCAATATTAAGATGAGAGTAGCCCGGGTAGTCATGTTATTGTCGAATTTGTAAATCAACTGACTGTTCTTGTCCCATCGTTCATTCGTGCTTTGTGTGTTGGCATCGGCTTTATAGCCAAGAAAATTGGTCGATGCGGTCAGCAAGTTGAGTGAGTCAATTTCGTAACTGGCACTGATATCACCGAAATGTATTGTTGCTGCAGTGCTGTTAGTCCCATATTCACGTTTTTTTTGTTCGCCCGTCTTTACGTAGTTGTAAACCTCCTCTCTATTAGTTTTCTGTTTGTTTTCTGCTTTTGGTTCATGTAGTTATAATTGACGGTTGTCGTGAGCTTTTCCCACCTTTGTTGTTAGATAAGTACCAAGCCCTTACAGAGCCGTGAGTGTCGACATCAGAGTTTACATTGCCTGACACTCCTTGTAGTTTAGTATTGCTCATCATGACGATGTTGAGGATAGCCGTAGTCCCTTCCAGCATCATACTTGGCACCGGGGATCAGTGATAACCTCAATCCTTTTTGATCGTAGAAGCAGGTATTGCCTTGAGAATATCTCTAAGGTTCTGCCCTGAAAGACTTGGGTCAGGATGTCCGTTCCTATACACCTTAAAACTTGTAGAGCCTTGAACCCTGATGTTTTTCTTGTCCGTCAACGGTGACAAGGGTATTTTTCTTGAGTATTTCTAAGGTCGTCTTCGTCTGTGCAGTCTTGTCATGCTGCACGTCATACGTTAGCTTGTCAATATCATTCTTGATAAGCTGGCGCCTTTTGTGCTATGACGACTTCCTCCAACTTCTGTGTCTTTGTGAGTCTGTTTTAGTTGTGTTCTGGGCTGATAGGGCTGTTGCAGAGATGCAAGCAGTGAGTAATAGTATTAATTTATTCCACATAGTCAAAGCGTTAAGTTTATAGTTATCAATATGATGCAAATATATGTTTTTTCTTAATAAGTTGCAATTCGTTTTCAAAAAGTATTTTTACTTTCTTGTCTTTGTGTCCCGTATTTAATCCTTTTTAGTGCTTTTTTTCTATTTATATATGCAAGAAGATTACAATGCAGAAATGCGCATAGTGTTCGGTTAGAAAGCAGATTGTCAAACAGAATGAATCCTCTTTTAATGTATTGATTAATAGGGGTTTGATAAGACTTTTTCTATATCTGTATGTCAATAGAGCCTTACCAATGGTTTAATGTAACAACAAATCGCCCTCTTTCCTACCCTTAACTGACTGACGTATTGAGGCTTAGCACAAGTGGTAGTTGAGGCTCCGCACCAATGGTGCGAACGCTTCGCACGTGTGGTGCGGAGGAGGAAAGTCATGCAATATGCAGTTGAGATAAGAGCAGTTTATTGTTATAAAGGACTTATTCTGCCCTAAGTAAACAAAGAATATTATATTTTTTCGTTCTATAATTCCCATCGAAACGAAGTGTTTTACGGAAACTTTTTGTAAATTTGCACATTAGTTATAATAGAAAATAAGAATGGAATACAACTTCATAGACATTGAGAAGAAATGGCAACAGAAGTGGGTTGAGAATAAGACCTACAAAGTTGTTGAGGACGAGAACAAGCAGAAGTTCTATGTACTTAATATGTTCCCTTATCCATCAGGAGCCGGATTGCACGTTGGACATCCATTGGGTTATATTGCAAGTGACATCTATGCACGCTATAAGCGACTGAAAGGGTTTCAACGTGTTGAACCCTATGGGATATGATGCTTACGGACTTCCTGCTGAGCAGTATGCCATTCAGACGGGTCAGCATCCACAGCTGACAACCGACACGAACATAGCTCGTTACCGTGAGCAGTTGGATAAGATAGGTTTCAGTTTCGACTGGGATCGTGAGATACGCACCTGTGACCCACGTTATTATCACTGGACACAGTGGGCTTTCCAGCGTATGTTCGAGTCTTATTATGACTATACACAACAGAAGGCATTGCCTATAAAGGACCTTGTTCGCCACTTTGAGGAAGAAGGAACACTGAACCTTAATGTCGCACAGAGCGAGGAACTGATTTTCTCAGCACGTGACTGGACGAGCATGGACGAGCAGGAACAGCAGGAGAAGTTGATGAACTACTCGTATTGCTTACCTCGGTGAGACAATGGTAAACTGGTGTCCGGGACTCGGAACAGTGCTTGCCAATGACGAGGTTGTCAATGGTGTGAGCGAGCGTGGAGGCTATCCTGTCGTACAGAAGTTGATGAAGCAGTGGTGTCTTCGTGTGTCAGCCTATTCACAGCGATTGCTTGATGGATTGGAGACAGTCAACTGGTCTGACTCTATTAAAGAGACACAGAAGAATTGGATTGGACGTTCTGAGGGTACAGAGGTTGAATTCAAATACCAGACACCAACTGGTGAGGGTCAGAAAGAGGGTCAGTTCACTATCTTTACAACGCGTGCTGATACGATGTTTCGGTGTTAGCTTCATGGTATTGGCACCAGAGTCAGAACTCGTTGCAGAACTCACTTCAGAGGCTCAGAAGGCTGAGGTAGAGGAATATTTGGCGTATGTAAAGAAGCGCACAGAGTTAGAGCGTATGTCAGACCGTAAGGTGACAGGTGTCTTCTCAGGCTCATACGGTATCAATCCATTCACTGGTGAGCAGATTCCTATTTGGATTTCAGAGTATGTTTTAGCTGGATATGGAACAGGAGCGATTATGGCTGTGCCTGCTCACGACAGTCGTGACTATGCCTTTGCAAAGCATTTCAACCTCCCAATCATCCCATTGATTGAGGGTGCTGACGTCTCTGAAGAGAGCTTTGATGCAAAGGAAGGAATCGTAACCAACTCTCCTGCTGCAGGAAAAGAGAGTATGGACGGCTTCTCTCTCAATGGTCTTACGGTGAAGGAGGCTATTGCGAAGACAAAGCAGTTTGTTACTGAGAAGGGTATCGGTCGTGTGAAGGTGAACTATCGTCTGCGTGATGCTATCTTCTCACGCCAGCGTTACTGGGGTGAACCATTCCCAGTCTATTACAAGCAGGGAATGCCTTATATGATACCAGAGGAGTGTTTGCCTCTCGAATTGCCTGAAATCGACAAGTACGAACCAACAGAAAGTGGCGAACCACCATTGGGTCGTGCTAAGGTTTGGGCTTGGAATGAGGCTGAGCGTAAGGTTGTTGAGAAGTCATTGGTTGACGATAAGACCGTATTCCCATTGGAGTTGAATACGATGCCAGGCTTTGCTGGTAGCTCAGCATACTATCTTCGCTATATGGACCCACACAATGACGAAGCATTAGTGGGCAAAAAGGCAGACGAGTATTGGCAGAATGTAGACCTTTATGTCGGTGGTACCGAACATGCAACAGGTCACTTGATTTACAGTCGTTTCTGGAATAAGTTCCTCTTCGACTGTGGTTGCAGTTGTAAAGAGGAACCATACGAGAAGTTGGTGAACCAAGGAATGATCCAAGGACGCTCTAACTTCGTTTATCGTATCAACTCTGACGACCACTCAAAGGCACCAGTATTTGTCAGCTTAGGTCAGAAAGACAAGTATGAAACAACTCCTATCCATGTTGATGTGAACATTGTTCACGCTGATGTTTTGGATGTTGAGGCTTTCAAGGCATGGCGTCCAGAGTATAACAATGCTGAATTCATCTTCGAGGACGGCACATCATCATCTGATCTCATCACCACCCACCACCCAACACCCGCCACCTACAAGTGCGGTTGGGCGGTAGAGAAGATGTCAAAGTCAATGTTCAACGTTGTCAATCCAGATGTGATTGTTGAGCAGTATGGCGCAGACACACTCCGTCTTTACGAAATGTTCCTCGGTCCTGTAGAGGCAAGTAAGCCTTGGGATACGAACGGTATCGATGGTTGTTTCCGTTTCTTGAAGAAGTTCTGGAAGCTTTATCAGCAGGAACTCAACGATGATGAGCCTTCAAAGGATTCATTGAAGAGCGTTCATAAGCTTATCAAGAAGGTGACAGGAGATATTGAGCAGTTCTCTTATAACACAGCTGTTTCAGCGTTTATGATTTGCGTTAACGAGCTTGGACAGCAGAAGTGCGCTAATCGTGAACTATTGAAGAAGATGGTTATCGTCATCGCTCCATTTGCACCTCACATGGCAGAAGAGCTGTGGGAGCAGTTGGGTGGCGAGACAAAGAGTGTCTTCGATGCAGAATGGCCAGCATGGGACGAGTCTTATCTCGTAGAGAATGAGGTGCAGCTGACTGTATCTTTCAATGGTAAGGCACGTTTCCAGATGACCTTTCCCAGCTGATGCAACGAAGGAAGATATTGAGAAGAAGGCTTTTAGAAGACGAACGAAGCCAGCACTATATCGACGGTAAGACAATCGTAAAGATCATCGTTGTGCCGAAGAAGATTATCAACATCGTTTGCAAATAACTATTCAATAAACCATAGAAGAGGCTGTATGGAAAACAGGGTTGCAGGTTTGTTTCTTGACAGCGGTAATCTCAACGGAAAGTGAAGTCCGTATGTTAGTATCCACTACAGTCGTGTTTTGATACAGCCTCTTCGTCTTAACCATTCTATGAGCCTATGACCATTGATCAACAACTCATCCGATCCGAAGCCAAAGATTACTTTTTTTCTTGACCGTTGGCTTAATTATTTATGCTGCTGCCTTTCACTGTCTTTTCTAATGCCTTATGAGATTGTAACGGGTGGAGTGACGGGTATGTCTGCTGTAATCTACTATGCTACGGGTTTTTAAGATTCAGAATACTTACATGATTATCAACATCTCTTTGTTGATAGTTGCTTTGAAGATATTGGGCTTTAAGTTCCTGATGAAGACCATTTATGCTATCTTTGCCCTTTATTTCCTATTGATTTTTGCACAGGACTTGATGCCAAGAGATGCAAATGGACAGTTTGTAAGATGCTTGGTGAAGACCAAGCTTTTATGTCATTGATTATTGGTTGTAGCCTTACAGGTACGGGATTGGCTATCGTCTTCCTAAATAATGGAAGTACGGGTGGTACGGATATCATTGCTGCCTGTGTCAATAAGTATCATGATATCTCGTTAGGACAGGTCTTAATGGGTGTTGATATCTTGATTGTGGGTAGCTGTTTATTCTTCCCTCAGTTTGGTGATGTCATGGAACGCTTGCATAAGATGGTCTTTGGTTACTGTACGATGTTCATCGAGTGTTTTATGTTAGACCACGTGATGAATATGAGGCGCGAGTCAGTACAGTTCATGATCTTCTCTTGGAAACATGAGGAAATAGCCAAATGCCATTGTTGAAGAGACCGAGCATGCGCTGACTATCCTTGATGGACATGGTTGGTACACAGGGCAATGATATGAAGGTTATCTGCTTGTTGGCAAAGCGTAACGAGAGTAAAGACTATCTTCCGTATCATCAAGATGGTTGACCCAACAGCCTTTTGTAAGTCAGAGTTCGGTGATAGGTGTCTATGGTGAAGGCTTCGATCAGATAAAGATTAAGGCAAAGAAAGGAAATGAAAAAAAGCAGGAAAAAGAAGTTGGCTGATGCCATGAAAAAGCCTGCGAATGAACAGAAATAAAGATGCTGAAGAGCTGTGTTCCAGCTGCTAATTAGAGGGACGCACGGCTCGTGTGTCCACTGGTGATAAGCTTTTTAAGGACATACGAACCGTGCGTTCTTGTTGTAGAGTAAGTACTTGGAACTTTCAAACATGGCTTTTTTTAGCATTCTAAAAACGTTTTTATAGAGATGAAAATAGTATTTGCAACGAATAATAAACATAAGCTCGAAGAGATAAAGGACATCCTTGGAAAGGACTTTGAAATCGTTTCTTTGGCTGAGATTGGTTGTCATGAGGATATCCCTGAGACTGGGGCAACACTGGAGGAGAATGCGCGTCAGAAGTCTTCTTACGTCGTTGAGCACTATGGTCAGAACTGTTTTGCTGACGACACAGGACTTGAGGTGGAGGCACTCGGTGGTGAACCCGGTGTGCATTCGGCACGTTACGCAGAGGGAACCGACCACGATAGCGAGGCGAATATGCGTAAGCTATTGGTAAACTTAGAAGGTAAGGAAAATCGTAAGGCGTGTTTTCGCACCGTTATCTCTCTTATCATTGATGGTGTAGAACATCAGTTTGAGGGTAAGGTAGAGGGTAGAATCGCTACGGAAAAGCATGGTACTGAAGGCTTCGGATACGACCCTATCTTCATTCCAGAGGGTTATGACAAGAGCTTTGCAGAGTTAGGTGAGGAGATAAAGAACCAGATTTCCCATCGTGCAAGGGCTGTGAAGAAGTTGGCGGAATACTTAGGAAGGCTGAAAGGATAAAAGAGTAAAAAGGCTAAAGGGGCCTTTTAAGAGAAAAAGAGCTAATAAAGTAAAACCATTAAAGCCTCCCTTTTGACTTCGATAAATACCCTTTTTCCGAATTATTTTCATGAAAAATAAATATTTCTTTCTCACGAAGAAAAATATTTCTTTTCACGTAAAAAGAATTTATTTTTCATGAAAATAATTTGAGGAAGGCAGTTTCTTTATTCTGCTTATAGGCTGATATAACGACTGAAAAAGGGCTGTTTTTTAGTCAGCTTTGATAGGTCCCCTGATTCAAAGCTAATAGCGTACGTGTTATCTGTTTGATATAAGAAAATAACCATTTAATATCTGCTATGTTGTCTATTCTTCTTCCTGTTTATAACTGTAATTGTGTAGCTTTGGTGACAGAGTTACAGCGGCAGTGCGTGGAATGTAAGGTAGAATTCGAAATCATAGTGGCTGATGATGGCTCGTTATCGAGTGCTATTGGTATCGAATGCAGTTTGCCAACATCTTATAGATGAGAACAAGCTTATTGAGCAATTGAAGGGTGTTCGTTATATTATCAGGGAGCAGAATGTGGGCCGATCGGTTATTCGTAACTTCCTTGTGTCGCAGGCTAAGGGTGATAGACTGCTCTTCATTGATGGCGACTTGTCCTTGGATAATCCTTCTTTTATTCATAATTATCTGCAAACAGAAGCAGATGTTGTAGTGGGTGGAATAGCCATTGGTGGTAATCCTGACCAATGGAAAGGCAACCTTAGATACCGTTATGAGCGGCAATGTGAAGCAATTAATACCGTTGAGAGCCGTCAAAGTCAGCCTTATCAGCATTTAGCAACAAATCTTCTCGTACGCCGTTCGGTCTTTAGGTGAGAAGCCTTATGATGAGAACATCAGCCATTATGGCTATGAAGATGTACTCTTAGGCAAACGGTTCCAGCAGCAACAAGTGGCAATAAAGCATATAGATAATCCCGTACTCTTCTGTGACTTCGAGGATAACGCAAGCTATCTTGCTAAGACAGAAGAAGCTTTGCGCACGCTATTTGCCTTCAGAAAGGAGCTGAAAGGCTACTCTCGTTTGCTTGACAAAGCCGAGACAGATTGAGCGTTTACACTTCTCTCCACTTTTTATAACAGCTTATAAGCTATTTAATGAGCCTATAAAGAATTGCCTCTTAGGCAATAAACCGAAGGTTTTTTGGTTTAATATCTATAAACTGTTGTATTATTTACATTACACAAAGAACGCTATATGACAATAAAAAGATATTTCCTATCGCTTATTCTATTCTTTTCTCTTGTTGTAACTGCCCTTGCTGGCGGTGTAGGAACATGGAAAAACTATCTTTCTTACAGTGATGTACAGTGGGTTGAAGAAGGTAACAAGTTGTATGTGCTTGCTTCCAATAGCCTTTATACCTATAACAAGAACGATCAGAGCATAAAGACCTACGATAAATGTCAATGGTTTGAGCGATACGGATATCCGTTTCATCGCATGGAATAAGACAGCTCGTCGGTTGGTTATTATCTATTCTAATAATAATATTGACCTGTTAGACGATAGAGGGAATGTTACCAATGTGCCAGATTACTATTTAAAGACAACAATGGCAGATAAAACCGTCAATGGTATTGATATGTCTGGCGTCTATTGTTACCTCTCTACAGGTTTTGGACTTGTAAACTCAATGTTGCTAAAGCAGAGATAAGCGACAGTTATAACCTTTCTTTCCCAGTTAATTACAGCTATATTGAGAGTGGTTATATCTATGCTGCCAGCCAAAGTAACGGACTATATCGTGCTGCGTTATCTGCTAATCTCCTCGATAGAAACAACTGGACGAGCGTTGGAACTTATGTAGAGCGTCCAAGAACAGCTGATGCAACGCTATTGGCACAGGCTAAAACACTTAATCCTGGCGGTCCAAAGCGCAACACCTTTGTATGGACTACCTTCCTTAATAACCGTCTTTATGGTACCGGAGGAAACTTCAATCCGATAGTTAATAACTGGGAGAATCCAGGTATTGTACAGGTGTTACAGGGTGATGATTGGAGCTTCTTCGAAGACAATCTTTCTACTCGTACGGGTTATCCTTATATAGGAACAAAGGCGGTAGCAATAGACCCTCGCAATAGTAATCATGTGTATGTAGGAGCACGAACAGGCCTCTATGAGTTCATGTCTGGTAAGATGGTAGCCTTCTATAACAAGGATAATAGCATCCTTCAAGGAGCCATAGATAGAGGCAGAGAACTGGGTAATGATTATGTACTTGTCTACGGATTGGCTTACGATAGAGATGGTAATCTATGGGTACTCAATAACCAAACGAAGAAAGAAAACCTAATTCGTGTGTCGAAAGATGGGCAGATGACATCCTTCAGTAAGCCTGAACTGATGAAAGATGGTGTAGGACTCTCAGGCTTGTCACAGATGCGTTTGGATAGTCGTAACCTCCTTTGGTTCTGCAATGATCACTGGATTCAGCCGGGACTCTTCTCTTATGACCCTAAGAATGATAAAGCTCAAAGCCTATACTCGCTTTGTTAATGAGGATGGTTCTAACGTAGATATTACCGCTGTTCACTGCTGGGCAGAGGATTTAGATCATAATATTTGGGTGGGAACAACGGCTGGTCCTATGCTTCTTCAGCGATCTCAAATGAACGAACAGGATAACTATCGCTTTGTACAAGTTAAGGTTCCGCGTAACGATGGAACCAATCTTGCAGACTATCTTCTCGCTGGTCTTGATATTACTGCTATAGCGGTTGATGGCGGAGGGCGCAAGTGGTTTGGTACGAAAGGTACTGGTGTCTACCTCATTAGTGCGGATAATATGACACAGTTGCAGCACTTCACAACTACAAATAGTCACCTACTGTCTAATAATATTCAGTCTATTTCAATCAATGATGCTACTGGTGAGGTCTTCTTTGCTACTGATAATGGTCTCTGTTCTATATGAGTGATGCCACAAAGGCTGTAGACTCGCCTAATGATGAGACCACATACGCCTATCCAAATCCAGTAAAACCGGGTTATACTGGACCTATTACAATTGTTGGTTTGTCGATGAATGTAGACGTGAAGATTGTAACAACGAATGGAGTTCTCGTTGCAGAAGGTACCAGTAATGGTGGTTCTTTCGTCTGGGATGGCAAGGATAAGAACGGAAAACGTGTTGCATCAGGGTGTTTACATGGTGCAGACAGCTGACGAAAACGGCGATAATGGCACTGTTTGTAAGGTTGCAGTCGTTAATTAATCAAGACAATGAAGGCGGCAGTAGGACGTAATCCAATCTTTTGGATAGTGCTGACAGCTCCGTTGGCACTGCTGTTGCTTTGTCAACTTCAACCTACCTTTGACGATTGGACGTACTATACCGTACCGCAGACGGAGCCTCTACGCTTCAAAGTCTGCTTCCTGATGGCAATTATTGGCGTCCCTTTTGATGTACTCTTTGGGCATCTACTCGGACTTTATTACCACCTTTTCCCCTTTTTAAACCACCTTTTCATCCTATTAGGACATATCCTAAACACATTGTTGGTCTATAAGATTCTGCAATGGTTTCAGGGTAAGTACGTTATCACGCAACCTATCCGTCGTTTTCTTTTTATTTGTCGTCAGGCACCTTTGGGGACGGTCCTGAATATTGATTCCTGAAACCAAGTCTATTCGCTTTCTATGGGGACTTCTTGCCTTATATAGCTACATCAGCCTGTCTGGTTATCGAAAGCTTTATTCTGTGGTTAGTCTGCGCTTTGCTATCGGTCTTTTGCTAAAAGAGTCAGGGCTACATTTGGTTTGTTTGCCCACCCATTCATCGTATGGAGCATAGGAAAAGAACGTTTTCAACTATGTTATCAGACATCTTCTTTGTGCCTGCCTTGTGTTTGTTTTCTATCTTGTTAGCCGTTTCATGCTGACCGATAGCTTTTCATTTGGAGAACAATGCGTACATGGATTTTTACTGCAAACACGACTGCTACGCAATCTCGCTTTATTGTTGGGAATGACCTTCTACCCTATCGATTACGCCAGTCTTATTCATCCACAGCATCGTCATCTTGTTGTTGTTGTCATCACAGGACTCCTCCCCTACCCTTTCTTTTGGCTTCTACTGCGTTCTTTTATAGATGGCAGAAAACCACTCGTAATACTGCTTTTTATCCTTCTTTATTGGGGCTTTTCGTCAATCTGATGACAGTCTTCTAGTGATGCACTGTTATGCAGTCCTGCCCTTTGTTACACTGATGATAGCCCTACTCTGCGAACGATTCAAGAAAAAGAAGGTATTGATAGTTTCAGCATTGCTTTATCTTTTGACAGCTTCCTTCACCCTACTCCATCACGCTTATGCCTCTTTCCTATCAGGTAAAGATGGGCGAACAGATGGCAAAGAGTATCGTCAGTCAATGCGAACAACCTGTAAACAAGGTGATGGTGATACATTTAGACAAAGGAGAAACGAAGTATTCTTCCTTCTGGGTGATTCCTTCGAGGCTTTTGGTTGGGGCTATTCAGTTCTTCAACAGACAGGTTATCAATGGCCTAAGACCATTATTAACGAAGAGATAACAAACAAAAAGCAGTTGAAATCATTGCTTCTAAAGGTAGAGAAAGCTGACTGTGATGGTGTATGGTATGCTGAAGATGATCAAGTAAAACGGATAAAATGAAACAAAAGATAGCTGAAATCTCTTTTTCTCCATGTCTTTGCTATCCCTCTTGGTAGTCATCGGACACTCCTTCTTTCAGACTGGAGAGTCCGATAGTCGATTGGCTTTATCAATTCCATGTTTCCCTTTTTCTTTTGATGCGCTTTTCTTGATAAAGGGAAAACAGCCTTCTTAGTATTCCTATTTACGTTATCTGTATCTATTTATCTGCTCTACACGTAAATAAAAAGCCCTCTCATGGATTTAGTCTTTAGCAATGGATGGTATTCTTATGTCAGTTGCTTTTGGCACGCTTATACGCAAAAATATGAGCTTCTACTTCCTCAATCACCTCTCTCCATCCTCTTATACTATCTATCTTTATCATGGAATCTTTCAAGCATTGAGTTTACAAATACTTATGCGATTTACTCATTTTGATAATGTTGTTTATATTATCCTTGCTTTTCTGACAGGCGTTTATGGGTCTTTCTTAGTCTATAAGCTGCTTTATGGTTATCGTAACAGCCGTTTAGGACGAATCTTGGCATTGATTTCTGGTATTTCTGTATCATAGCACATTGTAAGCTGTATTGGCTGAAAAGCCATCTTAATAAAGCTTCAGAAGATTCTTTTTTCCCATTTTCAACAGATAATTTATTGCTCAGCACATGTCGTGTTGACGGTCCGCACCAATGGTGTTGATGGTCCGCACCAATGGTGCGGAGCGTTATTTATGATGAAGTTGGTATAACGAAAGCACCCTCATCAATCCCTAACCTTTAAGACGGTTAGGGATAGATGAGGGTGTTTATCGTATTGATAGGTTTTATTAAACCAGTCTTTTATTTCCTTATGTTGCTACTTTCCCGAGTTGAGAAGTGCGTCAGGTAGTGGGATTTCAAGACTGCGAGCGCGTTCGGCATTACGTCTCTTTATCTTGCGTTGCGCATCAGCCTTCTGCTTTGTTATGGCTGCAGGCTTCTGCTTGTAGAGTGGGAGTAGACGTGGATTCCACGTTCCTTGCACATCACGTTTTGCCTTACACTCGATAGCCTTTGGGTAATAATAAACGGCTTCGGGCTGTCGTTGGGCTTTGCATAATCACCCGTATCCCATTTTCCCGTTGTCGTTATCATCGACGATAAGGCGTAGATAGTAGTTGCCCGGCTTGATGTAATGGAAGGTTGCTTGGTTGTTCTTGCATACGCCTCTTTCACTGGGTTTGTCGCTTTCATTGAGCAACTGCACCAGGCAGTTCTTACCTTCCATGTTCTGTAAGGTCATTATCAGCGTACCATACTCGTCCATTGATGGAATACGAACACCCTGCTTATACTTTGCAGAAGCCTTACCATAGATGTCGGTAAAGGCAGCAGAATCAACCTCAACACTGTATTCATGTCCTGGGTCCCATGTACTTACCAACTTCAAAGAGCGCGGTTTTCCAGGTTCAGCACCGAACTTATACTTGCTCGATACCATAGGGAGTCTATCTTTTTCGTAAAGATGTATCTTGGAGGTATCCGTCTTTTGCATATTGGGGTAGGGAGTTCGAATGTTGGGTTTTGGTCAGGGTCCATTTGCGAAGAGACATTATATCTGACCTCCAAAGGAGTGACAGGCATTGTCGTTTCAAAGTCTTTTCCACGTTCTTTTTGCCTTCTCCTGCTTCTTTTTCCATTTGTCGTATTCTCTTGCTGACGCTTTAAACGCTTTGCGTATGGCACCTTTGAGAGTATCTCCAACGTATCTGTCTTAGGGACAAGCTTACCTGCACTGTCCGTCATGTTATAAAAGCATCTGCATTCGCAGTGTGTCTTGATTGACGAGGGCAGTATCACGCAGCCAGTAGATGATAGTATCTTGGTTCAGACTTGGCTCTGTTATAAACGCATCTTTAGCGTTGAAAATTGAGTCCCTGTTATCTGTGGAAGGTCGGCATCACCATAGCTGAAAAAAAGAGCGTAAAAGTGGTTTGGTTCTTTGCGTTCAGACTTGAGGAAGTAGCGATCTGTCTGTGTAGGGTGTAAAGGAATTCAGTACCACATCGTCTGGGTAGGAAGTGGGTGTAGGAACCTGCTTTGATATCCTTGATGTGCAAGGAGTCAATCCATAGCGTGTCTTGTCGTATGTCTGGCTTCCATGATGGCATGATGACTTCGGGCGTGAAAGCCAACTTCTCGCTCTTCTGATTGTACATATAGTTGCCGTCCATGTCCTGTAGTGCATAGATACGATAGTCACCCTTGGCAACACCTCGTATGCTGAAATGACCACGACTGTCGGTACGTGAGACACGAAGCATTGGTTGTTTCTGGAAAGCTGTATCGTTCTGATTGCTGTAAAGACCCACGAGAATACCCTTTACAGGCTCTAAATTCTCAGCTTCTAACACATAACCAGCCACTTCGAGTGTATCGATATGGTCGCCAGTAGAGAAGCTATAGGTGTAGTTTCCTAATGGGTTACCCTCGTTGTTATCCGTGATAGCGTCAGAGAAGTCGATGGTATAGGTGGTGTTTAGGCTGCAACTTGTCTTGTAAAGCTCACTGTGATATGCTTTACCAGTAGCCTTAATTTCAGGAGCTTCAATCTGTGGGGGAGAGACAACAACCTTCTCTGATGCGTTCTCCAACTTGATGAAACTCGTTGAAATAGATATTCACCTTCTTACTGTTTACATCGGTTGCTCGTTCAGTAGGGGAGGCACCCTAACACTCTTGGAGGAGTCTCATCATACCATCCACCATCAGGTTGTCCCATCTTAGCACAAGAAGAAAGGACTAAAAGTATGAAGGTAAAAAGGTAGAATGGTAACGCATTTATATGGTAAAACACCGAAAGGCAATGGCTGACCTTAGCTGAAAAGTCATCCTTTCCACCCATTACTCCTTGGCAATATCTTTTGTCTTTATCTTCTTCATATCGCTGTTTTACTTTTTACCCTTTTTACTTTTTTTATCCTTTGAAAGGTGTTTTGTTCTTTTACCGTCTTCCGTCTTTTACTGGTTCATACTCAGCAATTCTTCCAGGTTGTTACGGCTGTTTGAAAGGCGTGGAATCTTATGTTGACCACCGAGTTTACCCTTTATCTTGAGCCAGTCATTGAAAGAGATCCTTTGCGTGCAACGATGATTTCGAGCGGCTGTAGGGTAATGTTATGGAAGCGTTTTGCCTCATAGTCAGAGTTTACTTCTGTAGTTTATCGTCGAGAACCTTGGCAAACTCCTCAAGTGAAGATGGTTCCTTTTGCAAACTCAATGAGCCACTGATGACGGCACTTTAGCCTTGCATCCATATACATTGGGAGCTGCAGTATAATCTGATATCTGTGCTCCAGTAGCCTTGCAAGCTGCTTCAAGTCCCTTCTCAGCATTGTCCATGATGAGTTCTTCACCAAAGGCATTGATGAAAGTACTTGGTTCTACCCGGTGATAACGAAACTTATAAGGATTGGTCGAAGTGAACTGTACTGTGTCTCCAATCTCATATCTCCAGAGACCGCAGGCAGTACTGATAAGCATTGCATAGTTGCGACCAATCTCCACACCTGACAATGGAACAATATTCGGATGTTCGTTCTCAAACTCATCCATAGGTAGGAATTCGTAGAAGACACCATAGTCGAGCATAAGTGACATACTACTGTCTGTTGGGTCGTCTTGTATACCGAAGAATCCCTCAGAAGCGTTGTAAGTCTCCATATAGTTCATTCCCTGCTTGGTAATGAGCTGTTCATACTGCTCACGATAAGGGTGTAAAAGGGAATACCACCGTGGAAGAATACCTCCAGATTTGGCCATACCTCCTCTAAATGTTGCTTACCACTTAGCTCCATTACACGTACCAATACAGAGAGCATCCACGATGGAACGCCAGATATATTGGTGATATTCTGGTTCAGTGTTTCGTGTGCAATTCGGTCGCGTTTTACCTCAAAGTCGCTCAGTAGGGCAGTCGCTTTCTTAGGTACACGACATAGATTTACAAGCGGATTGATATTCTCAATGAGGATAGCACTTAGGTCACCAACAAGCGAATTATACAGATTATAATTTGGAGAATGACTTCCACCTAAGATGAGACCCTTACCATTGAAGAGTCTACTTTCTGGGTGATTGCTAAGGTAGTAAGCGATAACATCCTTACCACCTTGATAATGAATCGTCTGCAATCCCTCGTGAGAAACAGGAATAAACTTACTCTTATCGTTGGTTGTACCTGATGATTTTGCGTACCATCTGACCTGTCCCGGCCACAGAATATTACGTTCTCCGTGGCGCATACGGTCGATGTCGCTCTTCAATTCTTCGTATGTATTGACTGGAATGTTTTGTACAAAATCCTCGTATGATTTAATCGTTGAGAACAGGTGTTTACGCCCATATTCGGTGTCTTTTGCCCGTTCAACGAGGTATTGCATGACTTCCCTGCTGGATAGCCTCTCCATCCGTGACGTAGCGCTCAAGCTCTCTGCGACGCGGCTGGAAAGTATAATTTGTTTACTATCTTAGTAAGACTCATTCAAATTTCTCTGGTTGATTAAATTGCAAAAGTTACGCCAAAAAAAGCTAAATGGATAACCTTTTTTCTATATTTTTAACACAGCTTCTAATGCGTTGAAAAGCCCTTTTTTCAGTATTCTCTGCATGATAGATGATGGATTCTTTCACCCTCTTTTGACTTCTACTTTTAGTCCTCTTTCTAAATTATTTTCATGAAAATAAATATTTCTTGTCGTGAAAATAAATATTTCTTTCATGAAAATAATTCTTTTTTTCTTCATGTAAGTAATTCGCTCAGAAGGGCAGGGTAGTTGTTTACTCATACTTTTTACCAACTTTGCAGCTCATATCTTCGATTTCTATTTGCCGTTATTAGCCTCTTTTATTTATGCTTTATAAAGTTGGAATCTACCCCAGTTTTTTCGTACTCTTTGTTTAATTATAGTCTATTTTATATCGCATTATAGTCTATAAAATTAATCATCAATAGATTCTCTATCTATTTTTCATCCCTCTTTTATCTGCACTCCCTCCCTTCGGAGGGGGTAGGGGAGGCTCTTCTTTTTAATGTGCCTCTAACCAGTTCTTTACCCCATCCCGCATCAGCTGTCAAAGGGACATTCAGCGGATAGGCGTTCTGCATCTCCTCAATAACAATGCGTTCCACTTGTTCACGCTCATCTGGGAAGACAGAGAAGTTTAGTTCGTCATGCACTTGGAGAATCATCTTTGAGCGAATACCTTCTTTCTTGAAAGCGTTCCCCAAATACGTACCATTGCCACCTTTGATGATATCTGCCTCTGTTCCTTGTATTGGTGCGTTGATGGCATTACGCTCTGCAAAACCGCGCACAGTGGCGTTACGACTATTGATATCAGCGAGATAGCGGCGACGATGGAAGAGAGTTTCGGCATAACCCTTAGCTCTTGCTTCTTCTTTCGCATGTTCCATATAGGCTTGTACCTTTGGGAATGTTCGGAAATAGCCTTCTATCAGCTCTTTAGCTTCACTATTTGGAATGTCCATGCGCTGAGCAAGTCCGTAGGTAGTAATACCATATATAATACCGAAGTTGGCTTGTTTAGCCTTCTTTCGCTGTGCATCAGTCACCTTATCTATATCTACATGCCATATCTTTGCAGCTGTTGCACGGTGGATATCATGACCCCTCACGGAAAGCCTCCATCATATTCTCGTCTTCTGAAAGATGTGCCATAATACGCAACTCGATTTGACTATAATCGGCTGAAAAGAACAGACAGCCTCTTCTGGGATGAAACACTTGCGTATCTCCTTACCATCATCCGTGCGCACAGGAATATTCTGCAGGTTAGGATCACTCGATGAGAGTCGTCCAGTGGCTGTAAGTGCTTGATTAAATGATGTATGAATATGTCCAGTACGTGGATTAATCAGCTTTGGAAGTGCATCGATATAGGTGCTAAGAAGTTTCTTCATGCCTCTGTAATTGAGGATGTTACGTACGATAGGACTCTTATTTTCAAGGCTCTGCAGCACCTCTTCGCTTGTAACATACTGTCCAGTCTTCGTCTTCTTAGGCTTATCCAGAATTTGCATCTTACCAAAGAGGATGTCACCTACTTGTTTTGGACTTGAGATATTGAATTCTTCTCCAGCCTCCTTATATATTTCCTGCTCGTATTGTTTCATACGTTCAGTGAATATTTTTGACGTATCTTGCAGTGCTTCAGTGTCTAAGCATACGCCATTTAGCTCCATATCAGCTAATACACGTACCAAAGGCATCTCAATATTCCAGAAGAGTTCTTCTACTCCAAGCTCTTTCAAGCGTGGCTCAAGTACGTTTTTCAGGCGCAAGGTAATGTCGGCATCCTCTGCAGCATACTCATAGATATCAGTAGGGGAGAGGTCGCATATTCTTCTGCTTTCTTTCCTTTCGGACCGAGTAGTTCTTCAATGTGAATAGTTTGATAGCCGAGTAGAGTCTCAGCCATGTAGTCCATATTATGATGTAGCTCTGGTTGGATGAGGTAGTGGGCTATCATCGTATCGAACATCTTACCTTGTAGTGTTACTCCATATCTGGTCAACACTTCATAGTCATACTTGATGTTCTGTCCAATTTTCATTATTTTGTCGCTTTCATACAATGGTTTGAATATTTGAACGATTTTGTCGCTTCCTCATAGTTGGCAGGGATAGGTACATAAAAAGCCTTGTTTTCTTCGACTGAGAAGCTCAAACCCACCAATTCAGCACTAATTGCATCCGTTGAAGTGGTTTCTGTGTCTATACTTACAAACTCTTTTTGTAATAAAAAAAGTCACATAGTTGATCGTAATTCTTCCTCATTATCAACGAGTTTGTATTCATGTTGGGTCGTTTTTATGCTCTCAAATTTCGCATTTTTTTCGGCTCATCTGACTCGTTGGTCGTGTTTTTCAGCAAATAAATCAAGCTGATTATTGTCGCTTTTTGCTTAATTTCACTCTTTGTTAAGAAACTTGTTAATAAGCGTCTTAAATTCTAATTCCTCAAATATCGCACGCAATTTTGTCTCGTCAGGTTGTTCAACCTTGAGTTCATCCAAGTCAAGTTGCATTGGAACGTCTGTTCGGATCGTTGCGAGGAACTTTGACATTTTTAATATCCTCTACGGCATTCTCAACTTTCTCACGTAGTTTACCCTTAATCTCATCAGTATGTTGAAGCATATTGTCAATGCTTCCAAACTGATTGATTAACTTGGCTGCGGTTTTTTCTCCAACACCTGGACAACCCGGAAAGTTGTCTGCTGAGTCGCCCATCAACGCCAAGAGGTCGATGACTTGGGCTGGGGTAGGGATGCCATACTTCGCTTCTACCTCCTTTTCTCCTAATATTTCGTATCCGCCACCATGGCGAGGACGATACATAAAGACATTTGGACCAATCAGCTGACCATAGTCTTTGTCAGGTGTAAGCATAAAAGTATCGATTCCATCGGCCCCAAAGCGCGTTGCTATAGTACCGATAATATCGTCTGCTTCGAAGCCATCTACCTGTAGAATAGGAATATGCATTGCCTCAAGCACTTGCTTGATAAGTGGAACAGAGAGCTTGATATCTTCTGGAGTTTCCTCACGCTGCGCTTTATATTCGGGGAACGCGTCATGGCGGAAAAGTCTTTCCATGATCGAAAGCAACGCCAATATGCGTTGGCTTTTTCCTTTGTAAGCACCTCGTTCAGTGTGTTGCAAAAGCCCATAACAGCAGATGTATTCAAGCCCTTTAGAGTTGATACGTGGACTTTTTGATGAAATGCGTAGTATGAACGATAGATGAGCGCATAGGCGTCAATAAGAAAGAGTTTTGCCATAACTAATTATTCTATTTTTTTAGCTGTAAAATTACTAATTTTCTTCCATAATCTCCGATAAAATGAGTAAATTTGTATCAAATTTAAAGTCAATAATGGATACTCTTTCACTCATAAAACAGCCGATTGAGACAGAATTAGGCGATTTCATCGACCTTTTTAATCATGCCTCGATCACGAAGATGGCTTGTTGCGTACGGTTTTGAACCATATCAAGCAGCGAGCTGGGAAGCGTATGCGCCCCTATTCTCATCCTCCTGATGGCTAAGAACTTTGGTAAGGTCTCTGATGTAACACAGCATGCGGCTGTGGGATTGAGCTTTTGCATACGGCTTTCACTTTGTTCACGACGATGTCGTTGATGAGGCAGATGCACGCAGAGGGACAGGCGAGTGTGAATGCTGATTATGATAATAAGGTGGCTGTATTAGTGGGTGATTACGTGCTTTCAACAGCCTTGCTTCACGTTAGTTACACGCACTCAGAGATTATTGTACGTTATCTTGCAGAGTTAGGGTCGTACACTGAGCGATGGAGAATTCTTCAGTTGTGGAATATCCAGAATAAGGAAATCACCGAAGAGGTTTACTATAAAGATCATTGAACGTAAGACTGCTGCTCTTTTTCGAGTCGTGTGCTGCTATTGGTGCAGAGTCGGCTAATGCAAGTGCAGACGAGGTAGAAGCGGCAAGACTCTTTTGGTAAAAATCTCGGAATTGTCTTCCAGATTCGTGATGATATCTTCGATTATTATGACTCTGAGGCTGAGATTGGTAGTCAACAGGGTAACGATATGGCTGAAGGTAAAGCTCACTTTACCAATTATTTATGCGTTGAATTCGACGAAAAATGAGGAAATGCTTGCTTTTGGCTCATAAGGTGAAAGGCACACGAGGTTACACGCGAAGAAATCGATAAATTGGTCGAATTTGCTAAGGTAAGTGGTGGTATTGAATATGCTGAACGTCGTATGTGGACTTTCATGCTGAAGCACAGACTTTTCCTTTGATACGTATGTTATGATGAGAGTATCTCGATCTGCTCTCCAGACTTATCTTGATTATGTAATTAAAAAGGAAGAAGTAATTGTATTAATATAGTGCTAAAAATCTCCCTTTTTCATCGTGAGATTGATTAATTTTTGTGATGATAACGACAGTTTCTCTTTATGATGATGGATTTTCCATCACGTAAAGAGAAATTCTTTTTATGGTTTTTTATTGATTTATAGTAAGCTTTCAATATATTTGCAGTTATCCGTTGATGTTATCACGTGTTAAGGCTTAGCACATGTGGTGCGGGGCTTAGTACATGAGGTGCGGAGGCTTAATACGAATAGTGTTAATGCTGTTTTGTTTTGTTATAATGCTATTTGTAGATAGTAGTATGAACTAATAATCATGTTATCTATCTATAAGCAAAAGTTTGATAAAGACGCTAAGTGAATACTGTATGTTTTTATTTCGTGTGTTTTTTCTATGTTTGAGATAGTTTAGTTGACGTTCATTTTTAATCCCTTTTTATGATGTGTTTTGTAATATAGTCTATATATAATACTAAAATAAACTATATTTATGTGTTTGTTTAGACTTCTTTCTTTGTGAGTAAGTCTTAGTGTATAATCTTTTCATGAGCAGATATGATAAAGGGACATACTAAAGTGTATGTCCCTTATTGGTCATTCTTATCTCATTTTATCATCATCAGTATATTATCTTCATGCTGATGATGATAGAAAAGTTTAGAAGAAGTTTGTTTCTGTACCAATGATTTCACTTAACAAGAGGTTGGTAAGGCGACTTGTACCCATGCGGAACCAGTAGTTCGTGAGCCATTTCTCGCCGAGAACTTCCTTAACAATGGTGTAGTAGATAACTGCATCCATTACTGTATTGATGCCACCAGCAGGCTTTAAACCAATCTGAATACCAGTCTTCTCATAGTATTCCTTGATAGCCTGACACATAACATATACAGACTCAGGAGTTGCGCTAATCTTCTCTTTGCCTGTACTTGTCTTTATATAGTCAGCACCTGCGTACATAGAGAGGAGGATGCGGTCTTGATTGCGCTTGCATTACCAAGATCACCAGTCTCAAGAATCACCTTCATTGGAATGTCTCCACACACCTGTTTAAGTTCGTTGATAGTATCGCAAACGCCCTCGTAATCGCCTGAAAGGAACTTACCGACAGGCATAACGATGTCGATATGGGGTTGCTCCGTCCTTGATTGCGAGTGCTGTCTCAATGGTTTTTACCTCTAAGAAGGTTTCTGCGATGAAGGAAATTGCCCTGTTACATTTGTAATGTCAACACTGTCTACTTCAAGGCTGTCTGCCATCAATTTAGTGAAGCAAGGGTATGCACAGAGGGCTGCAACATGTGGTAAATCTGGATATTCAGAATCAAAAACGGTTTACTTTTCTCAACCATTTCCAATACCTTTTTCTTCAGTGTCTGTTGTGCTAAGAGTTGTAAAGCTCAACGCTACCTAAGAGGAATTTCTTTCACTTCAAGGTTATCATTCTCTGATACTTTTTTTCCGCAATAATTTTTGTTACGGCAGCCTTTAACTTCCTCGTCAGTGATGTTGAGGTTGTACTGTGATAAGGCCTGGTCGTACTCGCTTTTTCGACGATTCCAACGGCTTTTTTTGTGCCTGGATGTCTTTTTGAAACAGTGTCTTTAATTGTTCCCATGATTTGTTGTTATTATATTGTTTATTTTTATTTCTTTTATAGTGTGAGGGTAGGGAGGTGCATACATTTATTTTTCTACCACTTCGTTTTTGTCTATTTTTAGGCGTGAAGAGCAGTCTTTTTCTGCTATCAATTTACCTTCTATTTCCTCTAAAAGACCCTTTTGTTTGTAGTATTATAGTTTATTTTGTGGATTAAATAGTCTTATTTTCAATTTCGGATTGTTCTTTGTGTCTATCCTTTGTCGCGCTTGGTTTTCTTGTCAAAACTCTTTTGTAATTCTTCTGTGAGATTGACGCCAGTTTGATTGGCAAGACAGAGCAGAACCCATAGAACATCAGCCATTTCTTCTCCTAAAGTTGGGCTTTTTCACCTTCTTTAAAGCTTTGGTCTCCGTATGTACTGAGCCATTACACGAGCTAATTCTCCTACCTCTTCTGTGAGGCAAGTCATATTGGTTAATTCGCTAAAATAGCGTACACCGTTTTCTTTTATCCACATATCAACGGCTTTGTTGTGCTTCTTGTATTGTCATAGTTCTTGTTTTACTTAGTTTGTCTGATTGTAGAATATTGTCGATTTTTATCGTTATTTTTGCTATTTATCAGACCTTTCTCACTTATTTTTGCTTCTGTATCAGGAATAAGAAAAGGAGCTTGTAGATTCTATTCTTTGTTCTTCGTGTCCATACAAATAGTGACAGGACCGTTGTTTAGCAGTTCTACTTTCATGTCAGCACCGAATTCGCCCGTGCTAACAGGTTTGCCCATAGCTTTGCTTTTAGAGTGATCGCAGAAGTGATTATATAGTGGATAGAGAGTTCATGGGTGCTGCATTGATCCAGCTTGGACGGTTCCTTCTTATAGCTTGCCATAAGCGTAAACTGTGAAACAACGAGAATCTCTCCATTAACATCCATGATGCTGCGGTTCATTACGCCCATTTCATCGTCGAAAATGCGCAAGCCTACGATCTTCTTTACCAGCCAGTTAATATCCTCTTCAGTATCGTCTTTACCAATACCTAGCAGGATAAGGAATCCAGCACCAATGGAAGACTTTTACTTGTTGATTGATAGTAACAGAAGCATGGCTAACACGTTGTATTACAATTCTCATATCGCAAATGTACAATATTTTATTTTAATTAGTCTACTTATCAGCGTGAAAATAATTATAGACAATAGCTGCTTTGCTTGCTCCTATTGTATCTGTAAGTTCTTGTAAATCAGCTCTTTTATTCGTTTTTACTGTCTTTTAGTTTCTTTAAAAGTGCATCCTTTTGTCTCGGTCCGATGCCTTTTATGTTATCTAACTCACTGTGTAACTGTGTTTTAGAGCGTTTGTCTCGATGGAAAGAGATAGCAAAACGATGCACTTCGTCCTGTATTTGGGTTAGAACTTTGAAGAGCTCGCCCTTGATGTCGAGTGCTATTGTCTGCTGAGGGAAGCCGAAGAGGAGTTCGTTTGTGCGGTGACGGTCGTCTTTTGCAAGTCCTGCAATGGAATACTGAGGTGGAGTTCGTCTTCAACAACTTCTCTTACGACCTCCATCTGACCCTTTCCACCATCGGTAATGATGAGATCGGGCAGTGAGTTCTTCTTTCTGCATACGGCTGTAACGTCGTCTTACGACCTCCTGCATGGATGCGTAATCATCAGGACCTACTATTGTCTTGATGTTGTATTTGCGATAATCCTTCTTAGAAGGTTTCATTCCTTTATATACTATGCAACCTGCGACAGCATCAGAACCTGATATATTAGAGTTATCAAAGCATTCTATATGATAAGGAAGCTTCGATAACTTTAGCTTATCTTGAAGTTCTCGCATTAAACGTGTCTGTTTTTGCTCTGGATTTAGCTTTTTCAGTCTGTTTTAATCGGTCGAACTTATACTGTTTAGCATTCATCTCAGAGAGTTCTAATAGATGATGCTTATCACCACGTTGTGGTATGAAGAATTCTGCACCCTTTTACTTTAAAAGTCAAGTTCAAAAGGTACGATAATCTCTTTTGCGGTACTATTAAAGCGTTCACGTATCTCTGGAATGGCCTCATTTAGTAACTCTTCATCGGATTCATCGAGCTTTCTTTTGTATTCATAAGTAAAGCTTTGATTGATTGCACCATTAGTTACATGGATATAATTAATAAACGCATTCTTTCTTGTATCATCGCTTACAATAGTGAAAAACATCGACATCCGTAATCGTATGACTTACGATTTCGCTCTTTGCAGCGAAGTTATCGAGTGCTAAATAGCGTTGTTTACAGAGTTCAGCTTCCTCAAATCGCAATTCTTCCGCATATTTCTCCATTTCTTGTTTTAGGAGTTTCTGTACGTCACGTGTATTCCCTTTTAATACTTCTCGTGCTTGTTTTATCGCTTCTTGATAATCTTCATAACTTTGTTTATTGATACATGGTGCTCCACAGTTATGTAAATGATACTCTAAGCAAGGCTTATATTTACCCTGTTCGATTCCTTCTTTCGTAATAGGGAAGCGGCAAGTACGTGGTTTATATACCTTCTTTATAATATCAAGAATTGCATACATACTTCCAATATGGCTATATGGGACCATAAAAGGTGCCAAAGCGTTTATTGATAGTACGTGTTTTGAATATACGTGGGAAATACTCATTAGTTACACAAATACTTGGGTAAGTCTTTACCATCTTTGAGCAATACGTTGTATTTAGGTTTGTATTGCTTTGATAAGTTGATTCTCTATTAGAAGTGCATCTTCTCTGTTTTGACCACAGAGTATGAGATATCATGAATCTTAGAAACCAACACCTTTTGTTTTGAAAACGGTCAACCTCTTTATGGAAATACGAAGACACACGTCGTTTAAGGTTCTTCGCCTTGCCAACATAGATGATAGTTTTCTCATTATCATAGAACTGATATGTGCCCGGTTTTTCAGGCATATTGAGAACAATGTTCTTAAGATAAGCAGTCTCGCTTCGTTATCTTCTTTATTCATTTTGCGTAACTCCTTTGTATAAAGGCTTTTTGTAGCGTTTTTGTTTCACGTGGAACACGAACGGTGTTTCACGTCGGCACATATGGTGCTAAGGCTTGGCACGATAGTTAGTGACCAAATATTGATTTCGTGGTGATGGTTTACAAGCCTCGATAATGAACTTTTAAAGAAAAGAGGAGTGACCCTTGTGGGTTACCCTCTTCTTTTTATTTTCATTTCCGTTTCCTCTTCCATATAAAAAGGGTAGGGAGGAAAAGGTTCTGACGCAGTCTTGCTGGTTAGAATTGGAGCAATGAGCTAATCTCAATATCCTTATCAAACAGGTCTCGACTGTTAGAAATTCCGAATGGAGTTCGATAATGAAGTTGCAATACACCTTTTTCGGATTGAACTTCTTTACCAAGTCACATGCAGCTTTCATAGTTCCACCCGTAGCAAGTAGGTCGTCATGGAGCAGAACAACATCGTTCTCGTTGATAGCATCCTTATGAATCTCGATAGTGTCTACGCCATATTCCTTCTGATAGCTTTCTTGTATGGTCTCACAAGGAAGCTTACCAGGCTTACGGCAAAGTACGATACCAGCACCCAAACGGGTGGCAACGGCAGAGGACATGACGAAGCCACGACTCTCAATACCCACGATTTTGGTTACACCCTTATCTTTGTAAAGCTCAACCATTTCGTCAGTAATCTCCTGAAGTGCTTCTGGTGACTTGAAAAGGGTAGTAACATCACGGAAGTTCACACCCTTAATAGGCCAATCCGGGATACATCTCAGGTTGTCTAATAATAGTTTTTATTCATTTTCAGTTTGTTATATAGTTTTGTTTTATGCTATTGTTTCACGTGAAACAGGTGTCTTTTTAACCTTTAGGGGAGTACTCCTTTTAATCCACGTGTTAGACTTATTTGTCCAAAGAAAGTTATCTTCCCATGAGGACAAGCAGTACATTGATGTCGCTTGGACTAACTCCCGGAATACGACTTGCCTGTGCGAGCGTCTCCGGTTGAATCTGTTCTAACTTCTGTCGACACTCTGTTGAGAGGTCGTGCAGTTCACTGTAATTGAAGTGTCCTTGATTTTGATATCCTCAAGACGACGCATCTTTTCAGCGAATACACGCCTCGGTCGATATAGCCTTTGTACTTTTAGCTTGATTTCAGCAGCCTCGGCAATCTTTCTTTGCGGTTAGGCGAAGCCTCGATAGCCTCTTTAAGGCTTGGAATAACAGCTGAAAGATTCTCAAAAGTTGACCTGTGGACGTGCTACAAGGTCAACTATCTTCGTTGCTCCCTTGATAGGAGATGCACCCAAATGCTCCAAGAAACCGTTTACAACATCAGGCTTAACTGAAGTGTTGTTACAGAAGTCAAGAATACGATTGATATTCTCCTTTTTCTGCATCCACCAGTCATAGCGATCCCTGTTTAGCTGATACCCTATATTATAAGCACGCTCCGTCAGTCGCGCATCTGCATCATCTTGGCGCAAGAGAATACGGTATTCTGCACGCGAAGTAAACATACGATAAGGTTCATCAACGCCCTTTTGTAGTAAGGTCATCAATCAACACACCGATATAACTTTCGTCTCTGTTCATCACGAAAGGATCCTTACCTGCGCAGAGTAGGGCAGCATTGATACCCGCCACTAAGCTCTTGTCCGCCAGCTTCCTCGTATCCTGTCGTACCGTTCACCTGCCCAGCAAAGAATCAAACCTTCGATTACTTTCGACCCAAAGACTGTTTTAGCTGTGTTGGATCAAAGTAATCATACTCGATAGCATAGCCAGGACGATAGATTTTAGCGTCACGCAGGGCAGGAATCTTATGTATAGCATCCAACTGTACCTCCCAAGGCATACTTGAAGAAAAGCCATTCAGATACATCTCATTCGTGTCAACGCCCTCTGGTTCGAGGAAGAGAGGATGGCTATTCTTGTCAGGGAAGGTGACGAGTTTCGTCTCAATCGAAGGACAATAGCGTGGTCCTGTACTCTGAATCTGCCCATTGAATAGGGGAGAGTCAGCCACTCCACGCCTCAAAACCTCATGTGCTTCCTCGTTCGTGTTACACGTCCAGCAAGGCAACTGTGGTAGATGACGATGCGGACCATAGAAAGAGAACTGATGATAGTCGGTCTCTCCCGGTTGTGGTTCCATCTCATCAAAGTGTACCGAACGGCGGTCAATGCGCACAGGCGTACCCGTCTTCATGCGATCAGCACGAATCCCATGGCGCGTAATGCTCTCTGTAAAGTTGTGAACAGCAGGCTCTGCACATCGTCCACCCTCCACCTTTCGCTTTCCCGATATGCATCAGTCCGTTGAGGAAGGTACCCGCAGTGATAACCACTGTACGTGCATAGATGTCAATACCCCATATCGTTTTGATACCCAACACCTTACCATTCTCTACCAACAATTCGTCAGCTTGATCCTGAAAGATGTCAAGGTTTTCCGTATGGTCGAGTATTGTGCGCCATTCCCAGATAAATTTACCACGGTCACACTGCGCTCGTGGACTCCAAACAGCAGGTCCCTTTGATCGGTTCAGCATACGAAACTGAATCGCTGTAGCGTCGGTAACCAGTCCCATATAGCCTCCAAGAGCGTCTATCTCTCTGACTATCTGGCCTTTGGCGATACCTCCCGACGGCAGGATTACAGCTCATCTGACCCGATTTTATTCATATCCATTGTTACCAAACAAGTGCTTTGCACCCATGTTGGCAGCTGCTGTAGCAGCCTCACAACCCTGCGTGTCCACCGCCGATAACAAGTACATCATACTTGAATTTCATCGTCTTTTTACAAAAAGTATAGGGGCACAATACCCTAATTTATAACGACACAAAATTAAGAAATAAAATCGAATTATACCCTATATAATAGATAGAAAAGTGGTTCTTCCGTTAAATGCGTAGATTGTTAATAGAATGAGATTAATCCACATAAATGGTGTGATTACCCTCAATTAGGTGGTTTTTATAAGGGGAATAAACTACATAATAAACGTAATTAGGTGCGAAGTCTATTTGTCTTCTACAAAACAATTTATTCCCTTGTTAGTTGAGGTTTGTAAATTATTTTTCCTTAGGTTCAAAATCAATACATGCTCTTTGGTTTCTAAAAGACGCCTAATTGGCTTGCAAAAGATGCCCTTAAGACGCTTACTAACGCTCTTTGAAGTCCATTGAAGCACCTTTTCACTTTACTACTTTATAACCAATTGACTTTCCATGTGGTTACAAACTTACTCCTTGTATGTGTTTTTGCCGTTATTTATAGCTATCTTGTTTGAAAATATGTAATGATATTTCAAACCCTTGTCTATAAACTTTCGAGGTCTTAAAGTGAAAAGGTTTTCAATGTCAGAGGCTGATAATAGGATAGATAGTTAACTGTTTTAGCTATGTTTTTGTTTAATGAGTAACTTCGATTCTTCCGTTAAAGCAGTACGAAAAGCGTCCACGCATTTAACGGAAGAAGCCAGAAAAGTTCCTCTCTCAATATCCCTTTCCTTTTAGTTCAGTAGCCACGCAATACCCAAACCAATGTTACTATATCGTGAGAACTCGTTGAAAGATATGTCGTAGTAAGTGTTTAAGTGCAGTCGTGGTGAAACCTTATAATCCACTCCTACTTCACTCATAAAGTTGAAGTGGCTGTCATGTCCTGGTTTTAGCCCAGTCGTCCTGTCTCTTTTGAGTTGTAACGATTATAGCTTTCACGAAGAAACTCCACTTGTCAGTAGGCTGATAAGTGATGTTAGCACCGAAGAAAAGGTCAGGACTCTCTGTATCTCCATCCCATTCACCTCCCAAGTCATAACCCAATGAAAACTTACTACTCAATTCGTTTTCGAATAAGAGGTGAGCTTGAATACCTACATGTTTGGGAAGGTAGTGTGCATTACTACCACCAGGAATGAGTATTGTACCCATAAAGGAAACCTTTGGAAACACCTTTCCGCCCTCATAAACCTTGATTTTCGTACCAATAGCGGCATTAGCAATACCCCCAAAATTCCCTTCGGGCGTATAGGTTATACATTCGTCTATCTGGAATCTTACCTCCGCTTGTGGGGTTAATCCAAGACGAAAACATAGATGTGTTGATAGTGAAAGTACGTGCGTGTTCACCGTTTCTTCTGTCCCATTCAAGTCCGATACCAGTTTCCCAATCAATCTTTCCTGGTTTCATGATGCTGACACCTGTCGTAGCACCAGGCGCATCTGGCGAGAAGTCGTCGTTGTCCTGTGCCATTGAGCGCACTGGAACGAGTGTAAGGAGAAACAGACACAAAGCTATCCTTAACCCTTTTTTACGATAGGCTATCATAGTCTTCTTTCTTGTTGATAATGTTTTAGTTTGTTTTATTGAGGATTACAGTCCCTTATCCGTAATATCATCTTTTACGTTCATCTTCAAATAAGGGAATGTCATATTAGTTACAAAGATACGCATTAATCGTTTGAAAATGCGTATTTTATGGTTAAAGTCTTCCTTATCTGCGAAAAACCAATGTCGTTTTTGCTATCTTCTTTAGGACTAATAGCTATCTATTCCTCCCTTTTTATAGTCGTGCTGATACTCCGCACATATCGTGCTAATGCCTCGCACGTGTGGTGCGGAGGCTTCACACCCTAATAAAGAGAGGCTCATGTCGATGGATGAAATTCAATTTGTAAAAAGCAGTTGATGCTTCATCGTTATACAGGTTTGCATTCTTTGTTTATAAAGATAATATGTACCTTTTGCATGTTCGGAGATAATAATCAGCATATGAAGCTAAATAATACGATAGAAGAAGGAAACGAAGAACGTACAGCCTTGGGCATTCTGCTCACGATAAGTTTTTGTCACCTGTTAGATGACACAATGCATTCGATGCTCCCAGCAATTTATCCGATGTTGAAAGACGAGTTTGGATTATCCTTCTTTCAAGTCGGAATCATAACGTTGGTGTTACAACTAACCTCTTCCATCATCCAACCCTTCGTAGGACTCCTATGCTGATAAGCATCATGGTTGGTGGCAGTTGCCTCGTGAGTATGGTGTTCACGCTCATCGGTATCTTTATGCTGTCGTATGCCGATAGTTTCCTCGTAATCTTGTTATCTGTATCGTTATTCGGCTTAGGCTCTTCTATTTTCCATCCGCAAGGTTCGCAGGTGGCACAGCAAGCCTCTGGTGGACGCAATGGTTTAGCACAGAGTATTTTCCAGGTAGGAGGCAATGGCGGCTTTGCGGCAGGACCATTGTTTGCAGCCCTGATAGTGATACCCGTCGGCCTGAGTGGTGTACGTTGGTTTGCGTTTATTGCCCTTCTTTTAGCCGTTATACTGATTTATATAGGAAAATGGCATGTAAAACAATTAAAGGTCGTTCGTAAACGGAGTAGGGCACGATGGACAACAGCAAAGGCATATACGCGTAATCAGATTTATGGTTTTGTGTTTATCCTCTTCGTATTGATGTTCTCCAAGAACTTTTATACAGAGAGTATGGTTAGTTATTTCACCTTCTTTCTGATAGAGAAGTTCGGGGTATCTATTCAAACTTCCCAACTCTGCCTGTTTGTTTTCTTAGCAGCAGAAGTCGTCGGAACCCTTCTTGGAGGCTGGATAGGCGACCGCTACGGACGTAAATACGTGATATGGTTCTCTATCTTTGGGGCAGCACCATTCACAATCATGCTCCCATATGTGGGTAGTCTTGCTGGAACAATTATCTTATCAGCCATCATCGGACTCATTATAGCATCAGCCTTTTCTGCAATATTGGTTTATGCAACCGACCTTATGCCCAATCATATCGGTACGATAGCTGGTATCTTCTATGGACTTTCATTTGGTCTTGGCGGTCTTGGAAGTACTTTCTTTGGATGGTTAGCCGACCAGACGAGTATCCTCTTCGTCTTTAAGGTAAGCACATTACTCCCATTGTTAGGTATTATAGCCGTCTATTTGCCAAAGATGAAGCGTGAGTAAGCCACATGGATGATTATAGTCTTACCATTAATAAAGTTGTTTTATGCGTAATGGAGGGCTATATTTAGGTAATGAAAAAGACAAAGAGCAGTTAGGAAAGACTATAATTAGAAATCCATACCTTAGTTAAAGAAATCCCTATTCCTTGCTTTTTGCTATCAGTTGATGGGTGAAATTCATTTTAATTCCTTATCTTTGCAAGTAGAATTCCTTTTCCTTAGAAAGGGAAGCAATCATATTACTATTTTATAATCGACTTGTCTTATGCGGAAGTATATGGCAGGTCGGATGCCAAATATTAAAAACCTACATGAAACAAAAGAAACTTTTAGTGACCTTCGTATTGGGTATGTGTGCCCTTACGGCAGCTCATGCACAGGATAATGACTTCGATTTAGGCAGTCAGCGTTCGGAAGTGCAGTTAGTTAATCCTGTTCCTGGTAAGAAGATTGACCATCAGGGACTCGTTATTAATCCTACACCACGTTACGTGAAACTGACAGGCGAGGGAACAGTAGACATCAGTGGTGGTGTTAAACTTGACCAACCGCAGCCTGCTCGTAAGCAGAGTTGGGACTATTGGACTGACCTTAACTTCCTTTCTCGTGCTGATAAGGGCTTCCCAATGAAGATACAATTAGTGAAGATACCTGTGGTTTTGGAAGATGGAGAGCAGAGTGGGGTCGATGTAGACGGTGCTTACACACTAAGAATCACCAAGAAAGGAATCACACTTCTGGCTGCTTATGACTTAGGAGTATTCTATGGTATACAGACTTTGCGCCAGATTATGGAGAACCCATCCGTAGAAGGCGGTAAGAAACTACCTTGTTTGGAAATCGGCGATGCACCAGTATTTGCCTATCGTGGTGTTGTTGAGGGTTTCTATGGTACACCATGGTCGCACGCAGTACGCCTTTCATTGATTGACTTCTACGGTAAGTACAAGATGAATACATATATCTATGGACCAAAGGATGACCCTTATCACAGTTCTCCTAACTGGCGTCTGCCTTATCCAGAGAATGAGATGAAGGACATCAAGGAACTTGTTGCAGCCTGCAAGAAGAACCGTGTAGACTTCGTTTGGGCTATTCATCCAGGTAAGGATATCAAGTGGAACGAGGAAGACTATCAGAATCTTATGCACAAACTTGACCTCATGTATCAAGCTGGTGTGAAGTCATTTGCTATCTTCTTTGATGATATTTCAGGCGAGGGAACCAACCCTAACCGACAAGTTGAGTTGTTGAATCGTTTGACAAAGGAGTTTGTAAAGGCGAAGGGCGACGTTGCTCCGCTGATTATTTGTCCTACAGACTATTCTAAGTTGTGGGCAAAGGCAGACGAGAACGGACCATTGAGCATCTATGGTAAGACCCTCGACCCATCTGTACGAGTATTCTGGACGGGCGATGTTGTTTGTAGTGATGTGACAAAGAGTACACTCGATTGGGTGGATAGTCGCATCAAGCGTCCTGCTTTCTTCTGGTGGAACTATGCCGTAACAGACTATGTTCGCAACCTTGTATTGCAGGGTCCTGTTTATGGCTTAGATACATCACTCACCGATAAGGATATGTGTGGACTCGTCAGCAACCCAATGGAGCATGGAGAAGCATCAAAACTCTCTCTTATAGTGTAGCTGATTACACATGGAATCCATCTGATTTATAACCCTATCGACAGCTGGGAGCGTGGTTTGGAAGTGATGATGCCACGTGCAAAAGAGGCTTACCGCACCTTTGCTATCCATTCTGCCGATACGGAGACAGGCTATCGTCGTGACGAATCTTGGGAGACTGAGACCTTCCGTTTGGCTGAATATACAAAGGAAAAGCGTGATAAGCTCTATCAGGAGTTCGAGCGTGTGGCTAAAGCACCTGCTGAGATTGAGGCTGGTTGCACTGATAATCTCTTGATAAAGGAGCTAAAACCATGGCTGACTGAGTTTGCTAAGTTAGGCGAACGTGGTAAGAACGCTATCGAATTGATGGATCTCTATCGTAGTGGTGACAACTTGAAGTTCTGGAGTAAGTATGTTAAGAGCCGTATGTCTGCGGAAGATAAGAAAGCTTACGAGGCTCATAAGTCAGGTTCTATGAAGTTACAGCCATTCTATGACTTCGCTATGGACGACCTCGGTGATGCTTTCTACGAAAAGCTTTCAGGCGAAAAGGCATTCACACTACGTGGTATCGGTTCTTATAAGAATCTTAAGACGACTCAAGCTGGTTTGATGTTCGATGGCGATAGCATAACATATTACACCTCTGGTGAGGCACAGAAGGCTGGTGACTGGATGGGTGTAGCCCTCCCCTGAACCAATGTCTGTTCGTGAGGTGCATATCCTTCCAGGGTCGTAACTCTACTGATGATTGCGACTTCTATGACCATGCAACACTTGAATATTCTGTTGACGGCAAGACATGGAAGCCAATGTTAGGTGATTTGAAGAACCAGTATGACATCCTTTGGCAGGGTGAGCCGGTGCAAGCACGTTATATTCGTTTCGTCGTCTTGACTCCGACCGTAAGAACTGGGCTGCTATTCGCTCGTTCGTAGTGGTTCCTGATGGTGCTGCATCGCTCGAATTTGAGAATTCTAAGGCTGGAACAAGTGATGTTCTCCTTGCGTTCGACCATCAGCCTGGTACATCTTTCAAGAATACAGGTGCTGTATCGTTTGAAGTACCAGCAGGTATGACTTCTTACACCTTTATGCTTTCATTGCCAGAGGGTGGTTCTGTTCGTGTTTGTCAGTACGACAAGCGTAACAAGTTGAGGGCTGAGTTTACTTCTAACGACCCACTCTTTACCGTTGATGTGGCAAAGAAAGTGACACGTATGGAGCTGATTGGTAAGGCAGAAGTGTTTGAGATTATTCCGAAGAAGTAAGGTGTTGAGGGATTAGATTGTTGTATGAAATAATAGTATCAAAAATAACGAGAGGGTATAAAAGGTGCAGTACTTTTTATACCCTCTCGTTTTTACGTTATGACTTTTGGTATTTGATAGGTGATATAATATTGATTACAGATATTGTTAATAGTGCACCACCTTCTATAACCGTAGTAGTGTCTTTTACTGTACAAGCCTATTATTATGAAGAGTGCAGACATCACAATATCAAAGATGTTTTGTGTTCTATTACCAGTCAATGCTTTTAAAAATATTCTGTGTCTTACTTTTTCGAACATCCCCAGATACAGAAAAAGCAATCAATATAAGGGTTAAAGCAGATAATATGTACACAAGGCTGTCTTGTTGTATATGAGTTATTACTAAGCATAATATAATAACCATTCTCATAGCCCAAGGTAAGAAATATATAGGTTTACTCATACTTTGAATCTTATGTTTTATGATTAAAAAGTTATTTGTTCCTTGCAAAAGATAGTTTTTTCTTTTAAAAAGAATGTAGTAGGGGTGATAAAATAGAAAAAACGTTGTAAGATGATGATATCGTAATTCTTATAGCTTTTAAAAACATTCACTTCTTTACTTATTTCCCAAGGCAAGAACGAAAAAGGCATTGACGGTCAAGATGAGCTTAAAAGCTGTTATTGACGGACAACAATAGATAGAAATAGGGACAGGTGATGGCGTCTGTCCCTATTGTTTGTGATATGGTTGAGTGAATGATAAACTGAGAAATTAAATAGATTGAGTCTGTTTTCGGCATTTACAAATATATTGCCTCCATTTTGGTAATATTCTCGCAAGGTGTTTAGTCCTCCGCACCATTGGTGTTTATGCTCCGCACCATTGGTGCTTACTAATGCACGACATGTGCTGGGCAACAACACATCGAGTAAAGGCGGGAAGAATGGGTCTTAATGGCAAATAGTAATATGCTAATGGCTAACTAATATGAGAATGGTTTACCAAGCTGTATTCATCTTTTGCCACTTCACTGATGACTTAAAATTACTATACAACTCCGAAAGTTTCTGTTTAACTTTCAAGGTTTGTGCGTCTTCTAAAACTATCCTCATTTGTTAGGATAGGCTAAGCCTCCTTATTTTAAGTCTAAATACTATACATTTTGTTTTAAAAATACTTTGATAAATCATTAAAATATAGTATTTTTGGTGCAT